>QXGG01223346.1_pt1 | contig 37457 bp, 40 predicted proteins | sample 1982491 | NCBI WGS metagenome assembly QXGG01 (sample SAMN09924614, study PRJNA488089) | Wastewater metagenome, whole genome shotgun sequencing project. | isolation source: South African research farm wastewater | place: South Africa: Irene, Agricultural Research Council, Animal Production...
CGGTAGCGTTCGAAATCGGGCGGCAGCAGGATCAGCTGCGGGCACAGCTGCAGCGCGCGCGCCGTCGCCATCGCCGAGTGCACGCCGAAGGCGCGCGCCTCGTAGTTGCAGGTGGCGATGACCCCGCGCGTCTCGGCGCGTCCGCCGACCGCCAGTGGCCGGCCACGCAGCGCCGGGTCGTCGCGCATCTCGACCGCGGCGTAAAAGCAATCGCAGTCACAGTGGATGATCTTGCGCGTGGGCGCGCTCATGGTGCCGCCCGGGTCCCGAGCGCCCGCTGCCAGGCGTCAGCAGCAAAAAGGCCTGCACGCGGCAGGCCCTCGGGTGGAGCCGCCACGCCGAGGATCAGAACTCGGCGGCGCGCTTGACGCGGCGCTGACGCACGCCGTCGGCGAGGACATCGAGCACCTCGACGCTGTCTTCCCAGCCGATGCACGCATCGGTGATGCTCTTGCCGTATTCGAGCTCCTTGCCGGGCACCAGATCCTGGCGGCCTTCCTTGAGGTGCGATTCGACCATCACGCCCATGATGCGGTCGTCACCCGCGGCGAGCTGGCCGGCGACATCCTTTGCCACCTCGATCTGCAGCCGGTGCTGCTTGCGGCTGTTGCCGTGCGAGAAGTCAACCATGAGCTTGTTGCACACGCCCGCTGCCGCCAGCTCGCGGCTGGCGGTCTCGACGCTGGCCGCGTCGAAGTTGGGTTCCTTGCCGCCGCGCAGGATGGCGTGGCAGTCCTCGTTGCCACGGGTCGAGACGATGGCCGAGTGACCGGCCTTGGTCACCGACAGGAAATGGTGCGGTGCCTGCGCCGCCTTGATCGCGTCGGCGGCGATGCGCAGGTTGCCGTCAGTGCCATTCTTGAAGCCGACCGGGCACGAAAGCCCCGAGGCGAGTTCGCGGTGCACCTGGCTCTCGGTGGTGCGGGCGCCAATCGCCCCCCAGGCGATCAGATCGCCGATGTACTGCGGGGTAATCATGTCGAGGAACTCGGTGCCGGCGGGCAGGCCAATCTCGTTGACCTCCCAGAGCACCTTGCGCGCCAGGCGGACGCCATCGTTGATGCGAAAGCTGTTGTCGAGGCCGGGGTCGTTGATCAGGCCCTTCCAGCCCACGGTGGTGCGCGGCTTCTCGAAATAGACGCGCATCACGATGAGGAGGTCGTTCCGTAGCCGGTCGGCCTCGGCCTTGAGCCGGTGCGCATACTCCATCGCCGCATCCGGGTCGTGGATCGAGCAGGGCCCGATCACGACCAGCAGGCGATCGTCGGCGCCATACAGGATGCGGTGGATCGCCTGGCGGGCCTGATAGGACACGTCGGCGGCCCTGGGCGTGGCGGGGAACTCGCGCAGCACATGCGCCGGTGGCACGAGTTCCTTGATTTCGGCGATGCGGACGTCGTCGATATGCACTTTGACGGAGGCGGACATGCGGGACTCTTGCTCGATTCTTTTCGGAGAGTCGCGATTCTAGCGGAAAGGCCCGCCGGGCTGGGCATGGCGCGCGCTATGAGGTCCATGCGCTGAACCGATCGGCGTTTCAGCCGTCTGTTCGTAGACTCCGCCCCGGCGGGCAGGTCCCCTGTGCCGCTCCTTCACCAGAGAACACCAACGATGCTGATCCAAAAGTCCGCCCAGCCTCTGCCCTCCGAGATCACGCCGCGTCGCCTGTTCGAGGGCCGGCGCGCGTTCATCGCCCGCAGCGGCGCCGGGCTGATCGCGGGCACGGCGCTCTGGCACGGCCTGCCCGGCGACGCGCGCGCCGCGACCAGGCTCGACACCCGGCCCTCCGCATTGAGCACCACCGAGCCGCTGACCACGCTCAAGGCCATCACGACCTATAACAACTTCTACGAATTCGGCACCGACAAGAGCGCCCCTGCACGCAACGCCGGACGCATGGCGCCGAGGCCATGGACGGTGGCCGTCGAAGGCCTGGTCGGCAAGCCGCGCCGCTTCGACATCGACGACCTGCTCAAGCTCGCGCCGCTCGAGGAGCGCATCTACCGCATGCGCTGCGTGGAAGGCTGGTCGATGGTGATCCCGTGGGTGGGCTTTCCGCTCGCGGCGCTGCTCAGGGAGGTCGAGCCGCTCGGGAGCGCCAAGTACGTCGAGTTCCTGACCCACTACGACCCCGAGATCATGAGCCGCCGCCCGGTGCTCGACTGGCCCTACGGCGAGGGCCTGCGCATGGACGAAGCCCTGCACCCCCTCACCCTGCTCGCGCTGGGCCTTTACGGCGAAGTGTTGCCGAACCAGAATGGCGCCCCGGTGCGCCTGGTCGTGCCCTGGAAGTATGGCTTCAAGAGCGCGAAGTCGATCGTGACCATCCGCCTGACCGAGACGCAGCCCGCCACCGCCTGGAACAGGGCGGCACCACAGGAGTACGGCTTTTACGCCAACGTCAACCCGAGCGTGCCCCATCCGCGCTGGAGCCAGTCAACCGAGCGCCGCATCGGCGAGTTGCGCAAGCGCCCGACGCTGCCGTTCAACGGCTACGCCGACGCGGTCGCCAGCCTGTACCAGGGCATGGACCTGAAGAAGTTCTACTAACACGGCGGCTTCCGGCCCCTGAGCGCGTCCGGGATGCCTTACAAGAAGCAAATCGATGAGTCTGTCCCTGAGAGCCCCTTCCGCCACTGCGATCGCCATGATCAAGGCGATCACCTTCATCCTCTGTCTGCTGCCGGCCGCGAATCTCGCGCTCGGCTGGCAGGCCGATGCGCTCGGTGCCAACCCGATCGAGACCCTGACCCTCGCCAGCGGTGAATGGGCGCTGCGCTTGCTGCTGATCACGCTCGCAGTCACGCCGCTACGCCGGGTCACCGGCCTGCACTGGCTGCTGCGCCTGCGCCGCATGCTCGGGCTGTATGCCTTTGCCTACGCCGCCGCGCATTTTGCGATCTATTTGTGGCTGGATCAGTTCTTCGACTGGGGAGCGATCGCACGCGACATCCTGGAGCGTCCGTTCATCACCGTCGGTTTCGTCGCCTTCGTGCTGATGATCCCGCTCGCGGCAAGTTCGAACAGCTTCGCGATCCGTCGCCTCGGCGGGCGGCAGTGGCAATCGCTGCACCGCTCGAGCTATGCGATCGCGATCCTGGCCGTGGTGCATTTCTGGTGGCTGGTGAAGGCCGACCTCCTTGAGCCAACCATCTACGCGCTCATCCTCGCCGCGCTGCTGGGCGCGCGCGCCTGGTGGCGCGAGCTCGAGCGCCGCCGCCAGCTCAGCATGCCACCGCCGGCCAGGCATCTGGAACGGCCGGTGATCAGGATCGTGCCGAAGGGACCAGACGCCACAGGGAGGTGACTTCCGCCGCACGAGCCGCATGCAGCGGGTCGCCGGCGTCGCTCGACTTCGGGTGACGCGGGCGGATGTCCTCCCGCCCGGCCACACTCAGACCGGCACCCTCGATCCAGCCGAGCAACTCGGCGCGGGTGCGCAGCCCGAGGTGTTCGGCAAGGTCGGACAGGATCAGCCAGCCTTCCCCGCCCACGTCCAGATGCGCGGCCAGACCGGCGAGAAAGCCGCGCAGCATGCGGCTGTCCGGGTCATACACCGCGTGCTCGATCGCCGAACTCGGCTTGGCGGGCACCCAGGGCGGATTGCACACCACCAGCGGCGCCCGGCCGGGCGGGAACAGGTCGGCCTGGATCAACTCGACCCTCCCCGCGGCGGCGTTACCCACGCCGGCGCCCGGCTGATCGGTGAGCACACCGAGGCGGGCGAGGTTCTCGCCGGCGCAGGCCAGCGCGCGCGACGAAACATCGGTGGCGAGAACGCGCTGCACGCCGCGGCGCGCCAGCAGTGCGGCGATGACGCCGGTCCCGGTGCCGATGTCGAAGGCGAGCGCCGTCGAGGGCAGCGCCACACGTGCGACGAGGTCGAGGTACTCGCCGCGAATGGGTGAATACACGCCGTACCACGGATGGATGCGCTCGCCCAGCGCAGGCACCAGCACGCCCTTGCGCCGCCACTCATGGGCGCCGATCAGGCCGAGGAGTTCGCGCAGCGACATCACGAAGGGCGCCTGCGCAAGATCCGCATCCGGCGTGCCGGACACCGCCTCGGCGAGCACCTCCGCCACCGCGGGCGCGCGTCGCAGCGGGATCTGGGCACCGGCCTCGAAGGGGATCAGCAACATCCCGAGCGTGCGTGCGCGCTGCGCCTGCCCCATGCGGTGTAGGTGAAAGGCCTCCGCGGCGGACTCAGGCACCCGGGCGCGCTTGCGCGGACGGCCGTCCGCACGCCGCGCCATCGCCTGCAGTAGCTGGCGGGCGTTGTGATAGTCGCCACGCCAGAGCAGCGCCGTACCCTCGCAGGCCAGTCGCCAGGCCGTGTCGGCCTTCATCGTGTCGTCGGCCACCACCACCCGGCGTGGCGGCGCCTGGCCGCTTTCCGAACGCCAGCGTGCGCGGCAGGCGCGCGGTGCGCTGCCGCCCGTCGACTCCTCCCAGAGCAGTTCCGTCGATGCGCTCACGCGGCTCAGCCCTGCCTCGGCCGGAGCGCGTGCTTGGGCCGGAAGGCCTTGATCACGGCGTCATCGGTCTCGATGTAGGGGCCGCCGACGAGGTCGATGCAATACGGCACCGCGGCGAAGATACCCACGTGACGCACCGCGCCATCGGCATCGCGCACGCCCTCGAGCGTTTCGCGAATCGACTTGGGCTGGCCCGGAAGGTTGATGATCAGGCATCGGCCACGGATCACCGCGACCTGGCGCGACAGGATCGCAGTGGGCACGAAGTTGAGGCTGATGCGGCGCATCTCCTCGCCGAAGCCGGGCATCTCCTTGTCGCCGATGGCGAGCGTCGCCTCGGGGGTGACATCGCGCACCGCCGGGCCGGTGCCGCCAGTGGTGAGCACCAGGTTGCAGCCGGCCGCATCGACCAGCTCGACCAGAGTGCGCTCGATCAGCGCGCGCTCGTCGGGGATCAGCCGGGTCTCGGCGGTCCATGGCGAGCTGAGCGCCCTGCCCAGCCAGTCCTTCAGGGCCGGAATGCCCTGATCTTCGTAGGTGCCGTCGGAGGCACGGTCGCTGATCGACACCAGGCCGATGCGGATGTGTTCACTCATGGGGGGCGGTCTCTGCTTGGATGGGTTGCGCTAGGGTTGCGGGGCGCTCGGCCTCATTCGCTGGCACGCTGCGACTCGTCGGCCGTGGCGGCCTCCGCGCTGGCTTCTTCTGCAGCGTCCTGCGAGCTCTGCAGCTCGCGCAACACGCGAAAGATCTCGCGGAAGGACTTGGGCGGCTTCGCAGCTTCGCGCTCCTTCAGGGCGTTGCGGCGCAGCGTGCGCAGGTATTGCAGATCGGCCTCGGGCCAGGTCTCGGCGATGGTGCCGATGGTCTGCTCGTCCTCGAGCAGCTGCTCGCGCAGACGCTCGAGGCGGTGCATCTTGGCGATCTCGACCGCGGAATTGCCGGCGAAGACGTCGAGCATCGCCTGGATCGGCGCGGGGTCGACCTTGCGCATCAGCTTGCCGATGTACTGCATCTGGCGGCGACGGGCCTCCATCTTGAAGCCCTGCGCGGCACGCACCGCATCGTACAGGGCGTCGGGCAGCGGCACCTTCTTCAGGCGCTCGGCCGACAGCGCAACGAGCTGTTCGCCCAGGTCCTGCAGCGCCTGCATCTCGCGCTTGCGGCTGCTCTTGCTCGGCGGCTCGAGGAGATCGTCCTCGTGTTCATGGGCGGCGGGGTCGTGACGGCGCGAATCTGGGCGCATTGCGTGCAGGGGGTCTGGCTTGATCGGGTTAAGATTATAGCCTTTGCACGCACCCGGGCCGCCCATGTCCAGCCAAGGCTTCTCCTTTTCCTCGGCGCATCTCGCCGAAATCGCCACCGACATCCTCAAGCACGCGAAGAAGCACGGCGCCTCCGCCTGCGAGACTGACGTCTCGGAGGGCTTCGGCCAGTCGGTCGCGGTGCGCAAGGGCGAGGTCGAGACGATCGAATACAACCGCGACAAGGGCGTGGGCGTCACCGTTTATCTCGGCCAGCAGCGCGGCTACGCGAGCACCTCGGACTTCTCGAAGAAGGCCCTCAAGGCCACCGTCGAGGCCGCGCTCTCGATCGCCCGCTTCACCGCGCCCGACCCCTGCGCCGGCCTGGCCGACGCCGCGCTGATGGCGAAGGCGAAGGACCTGCCCGAACTCGACCTCTTCCACCCCTGGCAGATCGACGTCGGCGAAGCGATCGAACTCGCCCGCCGCTGCGAGGACGCCGCGTTCGCGGTGAGCCCGAAGATCAGCAACTCGGAAGGCGCCAGCACCTCGATCCAGCAGTCGCATTTCGTGTCGGCCAACAGCCACGGCTTCCTCGGCGGCTACGCCACCACCCGCCACGGGCTGTCGTGCTCGGTCATCGCCGGCGAGGGCGACGGCATGCAGCGCGAGTACTGGTACGACTCGCGCCGCGACCCCGCCGAGCTGATGTCAACGGAATCAATCGGCCGTCTTGCCGGCGAGCGCGCAATCGCGCGCCTGGGCGCGAAGAAGATCCGCACCTGCGAAGTCCCGGTGCTGTTCGAGGCCCCGCTGGCGGTGGCGCTGATCGGCAACTTCGTGCAGGCGGTGAGCGGCGGTTCGCTCTATCGCAAATCGAGCTTCCTGCTCGACAGCCTCGGCCAGCAGGTGTTTGCGCCAGTGGTGAGCATCACCGAGCGTCCGCACCTCAAGAAGGCCTTCGGTTCCAGGCCCTTCGACGGCGACGGTGTCGCCACCCGCGAGCGCGAGGTAGTCACCGACGGCGTGCTCAATGGCTACTTCCTGTCGACCTACTCGGCGCGCAAGCTCGGCATGCAGACCACCGGCAATGCCGGCGGCTCGCACAACCTCATCGTCAGACCGGGCGACAAGAACCTGTCCGAACTCATCAAGCACATGGACCGTGGCCTGCTGGTCACCGAGCTGCTCGGCCATGGCGTCAATTACGTGACGGGCGACTACTCGCGTGGTGCGGCCGGCTTCTGGGTGGAAAAGGGCAAGATCAAGCATGCCGTCGAAGAGATCACCATCGCAGGCAACCTGCGCGAGATGTTCCGCAACATCGTCGCGATCGGCAACGACGCCCTGCCGCGCGGCGCGAAACTGTGCGGCTCGGTGCTGATCGAGCGCATGAAGATCGCCGGGCGCTGACCAGGCGCGCTGACTCCGGATGCGCGCGAGCGCCAGCCCTCGTGCTCAAGCCAGCACGGGGTCTATAATCGTTCCCCTGTATTTCACACGCAATCGCAAGGAGAAACCGTGGAACGTCGTTCATTCCTCAAGAAGGCAGGCGCTGGCCTCGCCGCCGGCGCCGCTGCAGGCGTTGCATCGACCACTGCAGTCGCTGCCCCCGCGGTGCACACGGGTCTGCCAGAGATCAAGTGGCGCATGACCTCGAGCTTTCCGCGGGGTGTCGATACCCTGTTCGGCAGTGCAGACCTGCTTGCGAAGCGGATCGGCGAGATCACCGGCGGCAAGTTCGAGATCCGCGTCTATCCGGCCGGCGAGCTCCTGCCCGCGCTGCAGGCACTCGATGCCGTGCAGCAGGGTACGGTCGAGATGAGCCACACCTGCTCCTACTACTACACCGGCAAGGACAAGACCTTCGGCTTCGGCACGGCGATCCCGTTCGGCCTCAACGTGCGCCAGATGGACGCCTGGATCGTCGCCGGCGGCGGACAGGAGCTCCTCGACGAGTTCTACAGCGCCTATAACATCCGCTCCTTCCTGGGCGGCAATACCGGCGTGCAGATGGGTGGCTGGTACCGCAAGGAAATCAACACCGTCGACGACATGAACGGGCTCAAGATCCGCATCGCCGGACTGGGAGGCGAACTGCTCGCGCGCATGGGCGCCGTCCCCCAGCAGCTCGGTGCGGGCGACATCTACACCGCGCTCGAGAAAGGCACGATCGACGCCGCCGAGTTCGTCGCCCCCTACGACGACGAGAAGCTCGGCCTGCACAAGGTCGCGCCCAACTACTACGCCCCCGGCTTCTGGGAACCCGGCCCGGCAGTGCATTTCTTCGTGAACAAGCAGGAATGGGACAAGCTCCCCAAGGAATACCAGGCCGCCTTCCAGGCCGCGTCGCGCGAAGCCCACATCCTGATGACTTCGAGCTACGACCACAAGAACCCGCAGGCCCTCGCCCGCCTGCTGAGTCAGGGCGTCAAGCTGCAGCGTTTCTCGAACGAGATCATGAAGAAGGCCTACGATATCAGCCAGGAGATGTACGCCGAGGAGTCGGCCAAGAACCCGGCGTGGAAGAAGATCTACACCGAGTTCGTGAAGTACCGCCAGTCGCAGAACGCGTGGTTCGGGGTCGCCGAGGCGAGCTACGACCGCTTCATGCAGTCGATCCGCTGACGCTGCCATCCGTTCGAACTGCTCGAGAGAAGAGCCCCCCGGGGCTCTTCTCGTTTTTGAACCTCACTGATCCCCACCATGACGACCACGCCCCCACCCTCTGCCGATGCCAAGCTCACGTGCACGCTGTGCCTGGTTCGCCATGGCGAGACAGACTGGAACGTGGCGCGGCGCCTGCAGGGACACATCGACATCCCCCTCAACGCGCGCGGCCTGGCCCAGGCCGAGAACACCGCCCGCAGCCTTGCGGGCTTGCGCTTTGCCGCCCTGTACACCAGCGACCTTGCCCGCGCGCGCCAGACCGCCGCAGCCATCACGCGCCGCCTGCCCATGCCGGAGAACGCCGACCCCCGCCTGCGTGAGCGTCACTACGGCCTGTTCCAGGGCCTCACCTTCGACGAGGCCGCGCGCCACCACCCGGAGCTCTATCGCCGGTTCACCGCACGCGAGCCGGGATTCTCGGTCCCGGAAAGTGGCGAGAGTCTTCATGGCTTCGCCGAGCGCATCCGCACTGCGCTGCACGAGATCGCGCTACGCCATCGCGGCGAGCGCGTACTCGTGGTGACCCATGGCGGCGTCCTTGACATCGCCTACCGCATCGCCGCGGACCGCGAACTGGAGTCCGCGCGCGACTTCCCGATTCCGAACGCGGCGCTGAACTGGATCGAACACCGGCCGACAGGCTGGCGGCTGCTGGCATGGGCGGACGAGCGCCACCTCGATGACAGCCTGGACGAGCTTCCCAACGCATAAACCAACGGCAAAGCCGCCTTCGGTGGCGAGTTCGACAAATCAGGGTTTTCCTCGGCTGCCGCCGCCCTCCTCATCGTTTCTATAATCTTTTCCGCCCTTCCCGTTTCGGGGCCAGCTTCGAACTGAACGTCCCTCACATCACAATCAAGGAGATAACGTGGAACGTCGCAAATTCCTGCAGGGCACCGGCATCGCCGGCATCCTCGCGGCGGGTGCCGCCCCCGCCATCGTTCACGCGCAAGAGCAGATCCGCTGGCGCCTCGCGTCGAGCTTCCCGAAATCGCTCGACACGGTCTTTGGCGCATCCGAGACCTTCGCCAGGAACGTGGCCGAAGCCACCGGGGGCAAGTTCAACATCACCGTGCATCCGGCAGGCGAGCTGGTGCCGGCCTTCGGCGTCGTCGATGCCGTGCAGGGCGGCACGGTGGAGTGCGCCCACACCGCGCCCTACTATTTCTTCGGCAAGGACGAGACCTTCGCCCTCGACTGCGCCGTGCCCTTCGGCATGTCCTCGCGCGCAATGACGGCCTGGATGCACGAGGGCAATGGCCTCAAGCTGTTCCGCGAGTTCTATGCGCAGTTCAACATCGTGAACATCCCGTGCGGCAACACCGGCGCGCAGATGGGCGGCTGGTACCGCAAGGAGATCAAGTCGGTCGCCGACCTCAACGGCCTCAAGTTCCGCGTCGGTGGTTTCGGCGGGCGCGTGCTGGGCAAACTCGGGGTGGTGTCGCAAAACATCCCCGCGGGTGAGATCTATCAGGCGCTGGAAAAAGGCACGATCGACGCCGCCGAATGGATCGGTCCCTACGATGACCTCAAGCTCGGCCTGCACAAGGTCGCATCCAATTATTACTTCCCGGCGTGGTGGGAAGGCAGCACCCAGTTCTCGCTTTACATCAACGACAAGCAGTGGAACAGCCTGTCGAAGGAGTATCAGGCGATCGTCGCTCAGGCCGCCTCCAACGCCCATATCAGCTGCCAGGCGCGCTACGACTCGCGCAACCCGAATGCGCTCAAGCAACTCGTCGCCGAAGGCGCCAAGCTGAGCCGCTTCCCGCGCGATGTGATGGATGCCGCCTTCAAGGCCTCACGCGAGGTGTATGCCGAGCTCAACGACAAGAACCCGAACTGGAAGAAGATTTTCCCCGACTACTCGCGCTTCCTCGCCGATCAGGTCCAGTGGGAATCAGTGGCCGAAGGCAACTACTCTCAGTACATGGCCGCACAGAAGCTGTAACATCCGGCAGCGCTGCGTGACTACGGGTCGTGGAGCGCCGCGCAGCATTACCTTGTTGGCGATACACCCCCCTGCGCACCGAGCCTGCTACCCGCAGTGCTCGGTGTTCTTGTCAATTCACGCTTCCAGGCCACCCCATGGGAACGCTCCTCCGCCTCTCCGGGCTGATCGACGGATTGTCCCGTCTCATCGGCAAGTCGACGATCTGGCTCGTGCTTGCCTCCTCGGTCATCAGCGCAGCCAATGCTGTCATGCGCAAGGCCTTCAACATCAGCTCGAACGCCTATCTCGAGGTCCAGTGGTATCTGTTCGCCGCCGTGTTCCTGCTCGGCGCTGGCTACGTCTTCATGCAGAACGCACATGTACGCATCGATGTGGTCGCCAACCGGCTGACGATGCGCACCCGCACCCTGATCGACATCATCGGCATCGTCGTCTTCCTGCTGCCGATGTGCTGGTTCATGATCGATTTTTCCTGGCCTCTGGTGCGCAACGCCTTTGTCTCGGGCGAGGTCTCCTCGAACGCGGGCGGCCTCATCCGCTGGCCTGTGTACGCGCTGGTGCCGGCGGGCTTTGCGCTGCTCGCGCTGCAGGCGGTGTCCGAACTTATCAAGCGCTTCGCTTTCCTGCGCGGCCTGGCGCCGAACCCGCTGCTGCGCAGCGCCCACAACACTGGCGAGGCCGAGCACCCCGCTGAAGACGAGTCCCGCAAATGATCGAACTGCTCTCTTCCAGCCTGCCACAGCTGATGTTCGTGGCCCTGGTGATCTTTCTACTCTCCGGCTTTCCGGTGGCGTTCTCCCTGGCCGCCACCGGGCTGATGTTCGGCTTCATCGGCATCGAGCTCGGGCTGCTGCCGGCCAGCCTCTTCCAGGCTCTGCCGCTACGCGTGTTCGGCATCATCCAGAACGATACCTTGCTGGCGATTCCCTTCTTCACGCTGATGGGTCTCATCCTCGAGCGCAGCGGCATGGCCGAGGACCTCCTCGATACCGTGGGCCAGGTTTTCGGTCCGGTCCGTGGGGGGCTGGCGCTGGCCGTCATTCTGGTGGGCGCTCTGCTCGCCGCGACGACCGGCGTGGTAGCGGCGTCGGTGATCTCGATGGGTCTGATCTCGCTGCCGATCATGATGCGCTACGGCTACAGCCGCGCGATCGCAAGCGGCGCGATCACCGCCTCGGGCGCGCTGGCGCAGGCCGTACCGCCCTCGCTGGTGCTGATCGTGATGGCCGACCAACTCGGCCGCAGCGTCGGCGATCTCTACCGTGGCGCCTTCGTCCCGGCCTTCATGCTGATCGGCATGTATGTGCTGTTCATCATCGGGCTGGCAGTGTTCAAGCCCAAGATGCTGCCCGCCCTGCCACCCGAGGCGCTGCGCTACCGCGAACCCGACGGCAGCGCGGGCATGCGCTCGCTTGGCGTGTTCTTCGTCGTGGTGGCCGCGCTGACGACGGCTTTCGGTGCCTTCTACGCAGATATCGTGAGCACCTACAAGGGGAGCGCGGTCACGCCCGCGCTGGACGAGACCATCGTCGTGGCGCTCAGCGTGGGCACCCTGATTGCCTTCTTTGCAGCACTGATCAACAAGGTGCTGCGCTTTGGCCTGCTGTCGCAGATCACCGAACGTGTCACCTTCGTCCTGATCCCGCCACTGGCGCTGATCTTTCTTGTGCTGGGCACCATCTTCCTGGGTGTTGCGACGCCGACCGAAGGCGGTGCGATGGGTGCCATCGGCGCCCTGCTGATGGCGCTCGTGCGCCGCCGCCTCGACTTTCCGACCCTGAAACGGGCGCTCGAGTCCACCGCTCAGCTATCGACCTTCGTGCTCTTCATCCTGATCGGCTCCACCCTGTTCAGCTTTACCTTCATCGCAGTCGACGGCCAGCTCTGGGTCGAGCACCTGTTCGACCAGCTCCCCGGCGGCGAGATCGGTTTCCTGCTGTTCGTGAACCTGATGGTCTTCGTGCTGGGCTTCTTCCTCGATTTCTTCGAGATCGCCTTCATCCTGGTCCCACTGCTGGCGCCGGTCGCGGAGAAGCTCGACATCAACCTGATCTGGTTCGGCGTAATGTTGGCGATGAACCTGCAGACCTCCTTCCTCACGCCACCCTTCGGTTTCGCGCTTTTCTACCTGCGTAGCGTCGCGCCGGTCGGCAGCTTCATCGACCGCGTGACCGGCAAGCGCACCGAAGGGGTGAAGACGATGGATATTTACCGCGGCTCGGTTCCCTTCGTGATCATCCAGCTCATCATGCTCGGGCTGCTCATAGCCTTCCCGCAGCTGGTCACCTTCAGCCTCGACGAACCGGTCGAGTTCGATCCCGCCACGATGCAGCTCGAGATCCCGAGCAACTTCGGCGGAGGTGGGTGGAACGAGGACAAACAGGACGGCTGGTAAGCCGCCTCGCCACCCGCCGTCGGCGCGCATCCGGGAGGATGCGCGCTTTTTTTGCGCAGCGCCGCACGTGATAAACTCATGCATCTCTAGTCACTATCAACCTCCTTTCAGAGTCTGACTTATGTTCTCCGCGCAAGACACGCTCGCCAAAGTCGATCCCGATCTGTGGTCCGCCATCCAGGCCGAAAACACGCGCCAGGAAGACCATATCGAGCTGATCGCCTCCGAAAATTACGTCTCTCACGCCGTGATGGAAGCCCAGGGCTCCCAGCTCACCAACAAATACGCCGAGGGCTATCCGGGCAAGCGCTACTACGGTGGCTGCGAGCATGTCGATGTCGCCGAGCAACTGGCGATCGACCGCCTCAAGTCGCTGTTCGGCGCCGAAGCGGCCAACGTCCAGCCGAACTCCGGTTCGCAGGCCAACCAGGCGGTGCTGCTGGCCTTCGCCAAGCCGGGCGACACCATCATGGGCATGAGCCTGGCCGAAGGCGGCCACCTCACTCACGGCATGCCGCTCAACATGTCGGGCAAGTGGTTCAATGTCGTCGCTTACGGCTTGAACGAAAAGGAAGAAATCGACTACGAGGCGATGGAACGACTGGCGCACGAGCACAAGCCGAAGATCATCATCGCCGGCGCCTCGGCCTATTCGCTGCGCATCGACTTCGAGCGCTTTGCCAAGGTGGCAAAGGACATTGGCGCCATCTTCTGGGTCGATATGGCGCACTACGCTGGCCTCATCGCCGCGGGCTTCTACCCGAACCCGGTACCGCACGCCGACGTCGTCACCTCGACTACCCACAAGACCCTGCGCGGCCCGCGCGGCGGCATCATCCTGATGAAGGCCGAGCATGAGAAGGCGCTCAACTCGGCGATCTTCCCCGGCCTGCAGGGTGGCCCGCTGATGCACGTGATCGCTGCCAAGGCGGTGGCCTTCAAGGAAGCGGCCACGCCTGCGTTCCGCGACTACCAGGAACAGGTGATTGCCAACGCGCGCGTGATGGCGCGCGTGCTGGGCGAGGAGCGGGGTCTGCGCATCATCTCCGGACGCACCGAGAGCCACGTCTTCCTGGTCGACCTGCGCAGCAAGAAGATCACCGGCAAGGCCGCCGAGGCGGTGCTGGGCAGCGCCCACATCACGGTTAACAAGAACTCGATCCCGAACGACCCGGAGAAGCCCTTCACCACCTCGGGCATCCGCATCGGTTCACCGGCGATGACCACGCGTGGCTTCACCGAGATCGAGGCCGAGAAGATCGCCCACCTGATCGCCGACGTGCTCGACGCGCCGCAGGACCCGGCGGTGATCGAACGCGTGCGCGACCAGGTGGCCGAGCTGTGTGCGAAGTTCCCGGTCTACGGCAAGTAAGTCTGGCTGCGGGGCGCGCATCGACATCGCGCATGCCCCGCAGGCAAACGCTCTCCGGCCATGAAATGCCCCTTCTGCGCTGACCCCAACACTCAGGTCACCGATACGCGCGAAAATGAGGACGGCGACGTCGTCCGCCGCCGCCGCCGCTGTGCCAGGTGCGACAAGCGCTTCACCACCTACGAGCGCATCGACCTCAAGATGCCGCACATCGTCAAGCGCAACGGCAACCGCACCGAGTTCGACCACGCCAAACTCGCCGGCAGCATGAAGCTGGCGCTGCGCAAGCGCCCGGTGACCATCGAGGCCATCGATGCCGCGCTCGACCGTATCGAGGCCCGCCTGCTGTCGATGGGCGAGCAGGAAGTGGCAAGCGAGAAGATCGGCGAGCTGGTGATGAAGGAGCTCAAGAAGCTCGACAAGGTCGCCTACATCCGCTTCGCCTCGGTGTATCGCAACTTCGCCGACGTCGACGAGTTCTCGGAAGTGATCCGCGAGGTGCAGACACGCCCGCGCCGCACCAGAGCCGGCCGGCCCGATCCTGCCCCTGACCCTGACCCCAAGCATGAGCTTTTCGGCCGCTGACCATGCCGCGATGGCGCGTGCGCTGCAGCTCGCGACACGCGGCCTGACCACCAGCGCGCCCAACCCGCGGGTGGGCTGCGTGCTGATGCACGACGGTCGTATCGTCGGCGAAGGCTGGCACGCGCGCGCGGGCGAACCGCATGCCGAGATTCACGCGCTGCGCCAGGCAGGCGAGGCGGCGCGCGGCGCCACTGCCTATGTCACCCTCGAGCCCTGCTCGCATTTCGGCCGTACGCCGCCGTGCGCCGACGCCCTGATCGAGGCCGGGGTCGCGCATGTCGTCGCCGCCATGGAAGACCCCAATCCGCTGGTGGCCGGGCGTGGCATGGCGCGCCTGCGCGCAGCGGGCGTCGTCACCCGGCACGGACTGCTCGCCGCCGAGGCGCATGAACTCAACATCGGCTTCGTGTCGCGCATGAGCCGCGGCCGCCCCTGGGTGCGCCTGAAGGCAGCGGCCACCCTGGACGGCAAGACCGCACTGAACAACGGCGTCAGCCAGTGGATCACCGGCCCCGCGGCGCGCGCCGATGGCCATCGATGGCGCGCGCGTGCGTGCGCCATCCTCACCGGCATCGGCACGGTACGCGAGGACGACCCGCAACTGACCGTGCGCGACGTGCCCTGCTCGCGCCAGCCCCTCCGCGTGCTGGTCGACGCGACGCTCGCCGTCTCGCCTCAGGCCCGCCTCCTGCAGGGCGAGCCCGTCCTGATCGCCACCGCCAACACCGATGACGTGGCAAGCGATGCGCTACGCGCACGCGGCCACGAGGTGCTGGTGCTGCCGAACGCCGCCGGGAAGGTCGACCTGCCGCGACTGATGAGCGCGCTCGGTACACGCGGCCTCAATGAGGTGCATGTCGAAGCGGGCTTCAAGCTCAACGGTTCGCTGCTGCGCGAAGCTTGTGTGGATGAGTTGTTGCTCTATCTCGCGCCGATGCTGGCGGGCGACGCGGCACAGGGGCTTTTCAACCTCCCCGAACTGGCATCGCTGGAGGGCGCGACCCGCCTTGACATTCGCGACCTGCGCACGATCGGCACCGATTTGCGCCTGATTGCACGCCTGCGCGCAGCAGGCTGAACGGGTTCAGGCCGGCGCCGCGCACACGGCGCAGCCCGGATCACGCGCGAGCGAAACGCTCCGCCACTCCATCGCCAGCCCGTCGAGCAGCAGCAATCTGCCATTGAGCGACTTCCCGCACCCGATCAGCAGCTTCAGCGCCTCGGCTGCCTGGATGGTGCCGATGATACCGACGATCGGCGCAAACACGCCCATGACCGCGCAGCGTACCTCATCGATGTCCTCGCCCTCAGGGAACAGGCAGTGGTAGCAGGCGCTGGCAGGCTGACGCAGATCGAACACCGCCGCCTGTCCATCGAAGCGGATTGCCGCACCCGAGACCAAAGGCTTGTGCTGGCGCACGCAGGCGCGGTTGATCGCATGCCGGGTGGCGAAGTTGTCGCTGCAATCGAGCACCACGTCGGCGCGCGCGACCTCCGCCTCCAGGTCCTCGCCCGCCAGCCGACGCTGGATCGGCTCAATGCGCGCCTGTGGGTTGAGCCGGTGCAGGCTAGCACGCGCTGACGCCACCTTGGGCAGTCCGACCATGTCGGCCGAATGCATGATCTGGCGCTGGAGATTGGTCAGGTCAACGGTATCGTCATCCGCGATCGCGATCGTGCCCACCCCCGCCGCGGCGAGGTACATCGCTGCCGGCGACCCCAGGCCGCCTGCACCGACGATCAGCGCCCGCGCATCGAGCAGGGCCTGCTGCCCCTCGACGTCGATCTCGGGCAGCAGGATATGCCGGCTGTAGCGCAGGAGCTGGTCGTCATTCATGGTCGTTATTTGTATTCGCGCAGCTCGGGCGGCGTATCGTCGTGGTCGCCATGCACCTGATGGTCCCAGGCCTGGATATACACCTCGTTGGACTGCTTGATCAGCCGCTCGGGCGAGAGCAGGTTGTGGCGCTGGGTTTCTTCGCTGAAATAGACGATGGCGCGCACCAGTTTCACGTACAGGGAATTATCGAGCGCAAAGCCGGCGTCACGCAGCGCATCCTCCAGCGTCTCGAGCGAATAATCGAGCACCGAGTAGCGCACGATGATGGTCAGCGGATCGGCACAACGCTCGATTTGAAGGCCCTTTAGCAGCTGAAGCGCCTTCCATGCATGCTCGATCTGACCGGGCGGTAGCAGCTTGAATCGAAGCTCGCGCTGCTTGTGGATGTCCGCTCCGGGCAGAGGACGGTCATGATGCCTCCCGGCCAGTTTATAGGCGGTTTCCCTGCGCATCATTACCCTCCTCTGATCGTGGTTTAGTTCTGATTCTGGACGATCTGCTCACCCTTGAGAAGGCGGATGGCCTGCTGCAGCTGATGGTCGTTCTCGCCACCGAGTTCGAGGCGAAGCGGCTCGGCCTCGTCTTCATCCACACCCGATCCGGCGCCCGCAGCCTTTGCACCCGCTTCGCCCTTGGCAGCCCCGGCATCCTTGTCGTTCTCGAGGTGGCGCAACAGGTCTGCCTCACGTACGCGACGACTCGAACCGTTGGCCGTTTCTTCGATGACGAAGTCAGGCTCTATGCCCTTCGCCTGGATCGAGCGCCCGCTCGGTGTGTAGTAGCGTGCCGTGGTGAGCTTGATCGCGGTGTTGTTGTTCAAGGGCAGGATGGTCTGGACCGAGCCCTTGCCGAAAGTCTGCGTGCCAAGCACCCTGGCGCGCTTGTGATCCTGCAGCGCGCCAGCGACGATCTCGGAGGCCGAGGCCGAGCCCGCGTTGACCAGCACCACCATCGGCACGTCCCTGGCGATCGCAGGCAGTCTGCGCAGGAAGTCCTCGCGCGTGCCCCGCAGATAATCGGCCGGTGTGGCACGATACTCGCGCTTCGCATCTTCGGTGCGACCGTCGGTCGACACCACCAGCGTACCTTCCGGGAGGAAGGCGGCGGAGACACCCACCGCTCCATGCAGCAGCCCGCCCGGGTCGTTGCGCAGGTCGAGCACCAAGCCCTGCATCTGACCCTCGGCGCTGAGCCTGTTCAGGTGTTCGACGACCGCCGCCGCGGTATTTTCCTGGAACTGGGCGATGCGCAGGTAGGCGTACCCGGGCTCGATCACCTTGGACTTGACGCTCTGCACCTTGATGATTTCGCGCGTCAGCGTGATCACAACCGGTCGCGACTCGCCCTTGCGCATGATGGTGAGGGTGATGTCGGTCCGCGGCTTGCCGCGCATGCGCTTGACCGCATCGTTCAGGCTCATGCCCTTGACCGGGGTATCGTCGAGCTTGACGATCAGATCGCCCGCGAGCACCCCCGCGCGGAACGCCGGCGTATCCTCGATAGGTGAAATGACCTTGACGAAGCCGTCTTCCATCCCGACCTCGATGCCGAGGCCGCCGAACTCACCCTGCGTGCCGACTTGGAGGTCCTTGAACGCCTCCGCGTCCAGATAGGCCGAGTGCGGGTCAAGCCCGGAGAGCATGCCGCTGATCGAGTCGGTGATCAGCTTCTTGTCCTCGACCGGCTCGACGTAGCCCTGCTTGATCGCATTGAACACGTCAGCGTAGGCACGCAGTTCTTCGACCGGTAGCGGTACCTGCGTGCTGCGGTCGGCACTGGCCGAGAAATTGAGGCTGATCATGACCCCGGCGACCATCCCGGTCATCACCAGGCCGAACTGTTTCAACTTGCTGCGCATGAAAGCTCCAGTGGTGCGCCGGCTGTCGCTGCCGGCCATTCCGTCGTATCTAGTTGAGTCGCACCCATTGCATCGGGTCGAGCGGCTGCCCTCGATGACGAATCTCAAAGTATAAACCCGATTCGCTGCCCACCCCGCCGGCCCCCACGCTGGCGATGGAGTCCCCGCCAGTGACCGGCTCGCCCACTTCCTTCAACAAGGCGTCGTTGTTGCCGTAAATCGACAGGTAGTCGCTGCCGTGATCGACGATGATCAGGTTGCCGTAGCCGCGCAGCCAGTCGGAGAAGACGACCTCACCTGCGGCCACCGCACGAACGTCGGCCCCTGCGCCGGCGCGAATGAAGACCCCCTTCCAGGTCGTGCCCCCGTCCGCTCTTGGAGCACCGAACCGACCCACGAGTTCGCCGCGCACCGGAAACCGCATCTGCCCCCGAAGCTGGGCGAAGCGCACCCCGGTCGGCGTCGGTCCGGCGGTGTCGCGCACCTCGCCGACCACCGGTTCGGCCGTGCGCGGCGCCGCGGCTCGATTCGGCGGCTGCGCCGGCGCAGCCTGTGCGGCGCGCGCCACGGCTGCACGGCGCTCGGCCTCGCGCTGCTCCGCCAGACGTCGGGCCGCCTCGCGAGCGGCTGCCTCACGCGCACGCCTGACCAGGGTGTCGATCACTTTGGCGAGCCGCTGCTCGTCCTGCTGCAGCGTCCCGACCTGTTTCTTCTGCGCCTGCAGCTGGCGAGACACCTCGGCGAGCGCCTGTTTGCGCCGCGCCTGCTCCGACTGCAGCTCACTGCGCCGGGTGCGCTGCTCACCCTCGAGCGCAGCGAGCCGGTCGCGGCGCCCCTGGATCTCCTCGGCGCGGCGGCGCGTCTGGCCGAGGTCGGCGCGCAAGCCCTCGATCAGCGCAAGCCGTGCCCGGCCGAGATGCTCGAGGTAATGCGCATCACGCGCGAGCTGGTTGGGGTCCCGTGCCGACAGCAGCGGCGCGATGCTGTCGGCCCCGCCCTGCATGTAGTAGCGGCGCAGCCAATCGGCAAGCTCGTCGCGGCGGGCGTCGATACGGCCCATGGTCTCGCCCTGCTCGGCCTCGAGCAAGGCGAGCGTCTTCTCGGCGTCCCGGCGTTCGGCCTCAAGCTTCGCGAGTTCGCGCACCACACGCGAGACCGCACGCTCGGATTCGGCCAGGGCCTTGACCGCACTGGAGCGACTGGCCTCGGTACGGGCCATCTCCTGCTGCAAATCGCGAATCTGTTTCTTGAGATCGTCAAGGTCGGAGCGTCGCTCCGCGATGTCACCCGCAGGCTGGGCAAGGACCGCGCCGGACGTCAGGCCACAGCAGGCAGTGGCGATCGCAACCAGCGCCGCACAAATATGTCGCTGCAACATGTCGCCCCAGTTCCCCGCTTCTCGCAACGCTCAAGCCCGCGCCGTGCCACACGCCTCGCAGCACGCGCAGGCACCCGACCGACCCACGCCCACCCTTGGGTCCAGGGAGGGCACGTCAGGACGACAAGGGGCGATTCCGTGCATGGACGCAGTCCGTTTGGTCAAGGATGAGAGATCGGCCGACCTTGGTCACGATCGTCTGCATCAGGGCAACGCAATATTTTATACTATTGCTTTGATTGACCTGCCCCCATCGTGAACAAAGACGACATTTCGGCACTTATCGACAAGCGTGAGCACATCGAGACGGCAGCGCGCGCGCTCAAGGCGATCGCACACCCCCTGCGTCTGAAGATCCTGTGCGTGCTCGGCGCCGAAGAAGCCTGCGTGCAGGACATCGTCGAAGCGGTGGGCACCTCGCAGAGCAACATCTCGCAGCACCTCGCGATCCTGCGCGACAAGGGCGTCCTGCAGACCCGCAAGGAGGCCAACCGGGTCTACTACAGCGTCTGCGACGAACGCACCCTGCAGCTGATCGTGCTGATGCGTGAAGTCTTCTGCGGCGTCGAGCCAGTCGAGCACTGATCCCCACCACCCCAACCGGAGCACCTTCTTAAGTGGAATTCCTGCAACAGAACTGGTACTGGGCCGCGCTTGCAGCCATCTCGGGCGCCTGGCTCATGACCGACCTCATCCGCAGCCGTGGTGACCAGAGCCAGCTCTCGCCAGTCGAGGCGACGATGCTGGTCAATCGCGAAGACGCCATCGTGATCGACGTGCGTGAACAGGGCGAGTACGCGCAGGGACACATCCCCAACGCGCGCCACATTCCTGCCGGCGAGATGGAGCGACGCAGCAAGGAAATGGAGCAGTGGAAGGATCACCCGGTGATCCTGTGCTGCGCCACCGGCGCGCGCTCGAACAGCGCCGCCGGCACACTCAGAAAGGCCGGCTTCACAAAAATCTACAACCTGCGCGGCGGCATGATGGAATGGCAGAAAGCCGGCCAGCCGGTGAGCCGCAAGAGGAAGTGACCATGCAGCCTCATGTGCGCATGTACGCCACCGCCACCTGCCCCTATTGCATCCGCGCCGAGCAGCTGCTGCAGCACAAGGGCGTGATCGGACTGGAAAAGATCCGCGTCGATCTCGAGCCCGCGCGCCGCGAAGAGATGATGAAGTCGAGCGGACGGCGAACGGTTCCACAGATCTTCATTGGCGACTACCATGTCGGCGGCTGCGACGACCTGTTCGCACTCGACCGCGCAGGCAGGCTGGACCCGCTATTGAGCGGCGATCCGGCCTGAACCAGGCTGGACCTGCTTTTGGCGGCGCGCCAGGGTCACCGCACCGCGACTCGCGCCACTACCGAACACCTCAAACCCTTACCGGATGCGCTCTCATGGCTGAAAACTCCCAACCCGTCTTCTCGATCGAAAAACTCTACGTCAAGGACATGTCGCTCGAAGTCCCGGGTGCGCCGCAGATCTTCCTCGAGCGCGAGTCGCCGCAGATCAATGTCCAGTTGCGCACATCCGGCCAGGCGGTCGACGAGGGCGTGTATGAAGTGACCCTGACCGTCACCGTCGACGCCAAGATCGGCGAAGACCGCAGCCTCTTCCTGGTCGAAGTCGCCCAGGCCGGCATCTTCCAGATCCGCAACATCCCCGAGGGGGACCTCGAGCCGGTGATGATGATCGGTTGCCCGAACATCCTGTTCCCCTATGCCCGCGAGGCGGTCTCGGACGCGGTGACGCGTGCCGGCTTCCAGCCTGTGCTGCTGTCGCCGGTGAATTTCGAAGCGCTCTACCAGTCCCAGCGTCAGCAGGCCAGCCAGCCAGAAGCAGGCGACGTCCCCATCCAGTGATGGTAGCGAGCATGAACCGCGAGTGCCGCATCACTGCCCTGCCATCGCCCGGGCGGGCTGCCCTGGCCATCGTCGTGCTGTGTGCGGCCTCAGGTTCAGTCGCCGCGCAGGGAGTCGCGAAGCAAGGCATCGAATATCGCTCGGCCGGCCCGGCGCTGATCGCGCACGATGCCCCCTCGCCGCAGGGTCGGCAGCTGTTCCGTCTGCATCCTGGCACGCCGCTCGAAATCGTCGTCACGCAGGACGGCTGGGTGCGCGTGCGCGAACCGGGCGGTGCGCTCACCTGGGTCGAAAAGGGGGCGCTGAGCAGCCGGCGCACGCTCATCGTCACCGTGGAGCGCGCCACCATCCGCCGCGAGCCTCAGGCAAGCGCAGCGCCCGCCTTCGAAGCCGTGCGCAGCGTCGTCCTCGAGGTCATCGCCCCACCGGCACTGGGCTGGGTCCGCGTCCGGCACGCGGAAGGGCTCGAGGGTTATGTGAACGCCAGCGAGGTCTGGGGTCTGTGAGCCGCTGCCGCATTGCCGTTTTCGGTGCTGGCGCATGGGGCACGGCGCTCGCGCAGGCGTTCTGCAATGCCCATGAAGTCGCCCTGTGGGGGCGCGATCGTCCCCACCTTGAAGAACTCGCCCACCTGCGTGAGAACCGCCGCTACCTGCCCGGGGTTCGACTGCATGACACGCTTGGCATCCAGGCCGATTTTCGTGCTGCCGCCGAGCACGCCGATCTGCATCTGGTGGTCACGCCGCTCGCCGGCCTGCGCGAAACCGTCCGCCAGTTGCAGCGCATCCGCCCCGGCACGCCACTGCTGTGGGCCTGCAAGGGCTTCGAGGCCGGCACCGGCCGCCTGCCGCATGAAATCATCGCCGAGGAACTCGGTGCCGACGCGCCCAGTGGCGTACTCACAGGCCCGAGCTTTGCCGCTGAAGTCGCACGCGGCCTGCCAGCAGCGATCACCCTTGCCGCCCACGACGCGGGCTTCACCCATCGCTGGGTGGCCGTGCTGCACCAGCCACGGCTACGGATCTACGCCAACACCGATTTGATCGGCTGCGAAGTCGGCGGCGCCGTGAAGAACGTCATGGCGATCGCGGCCGGCGTCTCCGACGGCATGGGCTTTGGTCTCAACGCACGTGCCGCGCTGATCACCCGTGGCCTGGCCGAGATCGCACGCCTGGCACGCGCCCTCGGTGGCCGCAGCGAAACCCTGATGGGGCTGGCCGGCATGGGCGACCTGATCCTCACCTGCACTGGCGACCTGTCGCGTAACCGACGCGTGGGCCTGGCGCTGGCCGAGGGCAAGAGCCTGGCCGACATCCTGCGCGAACTCGGGCATGTGGCCGAAGGCGTCTCCACCGCACGCGAGGTCGTTCAGCTCGCTCACCGTCATGGTGTCGAGATGCCGGTGTGCGAGTCGATTGACGCCCTGCTCCATCACGGCCTCAATGCGCGCAGCGCGGTCGAACGCCTGCTCGCACGCGACCCGCGCGCAGAGTGAGCGGCGAATCCCGCCGGCAAACAGACCGCTCCTCGCCCCTCAACTGCCCTGCGCGCCCGAGAATCCGTGCTGGCGCCAGGCCTCATAGACCACGACCGCCACTGCGTTCGAGAGATTGACGCTGCGATTCGTGGGCCGCATCGGGATCCGGATGCGGGCCTCGGGCACAAAACCGGCCAGCACCTCATCGGGCAGACCGCGACTCTCCGGACCGAACAGCAGCGCATCACCAGCGCGGTACTCGACGTGATCGTGACGCCGGCTGCCGCGCGTACTCAGCGCGAACATGCGGCGTCCGGCGAGGGTCGCCTGGCAACGCGCCCAGTCCGGATGCACGGTGACGCAGGTTAGGTCGTGATAGTCCAGACCGGCACGGGCGAGCTGCTTGTCGGAGAGATCGAAGCCAAGCGGCGCCACCAGATGCAGCGCCGAACCGGTGTTGGCAGCAAGGCGGATGATGTTGCCGGTGTTGGGTGGAATTTCGGGCTGGTACAGGACGATCTCGAACATCGGCGGACTGGCGGGGACAGTAAAGGGACGGCACTGGCCGCCGGGCAGCGGCCCCTGGGAGGCGCGCGGGAAGCCGCGCCCAGGGTGCACGCCACACAACAGCGGCAAAGCGGCTGGCGCGCGAGTCTAACTGCAGCCGGCGACTTCAGTAAGGGGCGGGCGTGCGCGCGACCACCAGATTGCCCACCCAGCTCGCGCCCTGACGCTTGAGCGTGCGCGCGAGCTCATCGAGCGTGGCACCGGTCGTCATCACATCATCGACCACGATCACGCGCTGCCCGGCCAGACTCACATCGCACTCGAACACGCCACGCGGATTGCGCAAGCGCGCCTCGCGGTCCAGTCCGGCCTGCGCCGGTATGTCTCGGCACTTGCGCACGACGGCGAGCCCGAGCGGCAGTCCGCGCGCACGCGCCAGCGGCCGCGCGAGTTCCACCGCCTGGTTGAAGCCGCGTTCGGCGAGCCGGCGGGGATGCAGCGGCATCGGCAGAACAAGGTCGGCGCGCGCGCTGAAGTCCGCAGCGCGTGCCGCCAGCGCCGCCCCGAAGAAGGCAGCCATCGACAGACGCTGCCGGTACTTAAGCGCATGCACCATGGCATCCACCGGAAAGACGAAGTCGTAGAGCGCAAGCGTGGCATCGTAGGCCGGCCGTTCGCGCTCACAGGCCGCGCACGGCCCGCCGCCCAGGCCGGGCAGGGCGCAGCAGGGGCAGGCCGACGACGGACGCTGCGGCAATTCGACTGCACAGGCCGCGCAGACGGCCTCACCCGCCGATTCTGCACCACACACAAAACAGTCCTGCGGCGCGACGACATCGACAAGCTGCAGCCAGAGGGCATGAAGGGAACGCGGAGCGTTTGACAAGATTTCGGTCCATGGAAGAACATGCGGGCCTCGTAATTACAGCCCGGAACGCCTGAAATGACAACGACTTCAGTCATGATCGACGGCAATCGCGCATTCGCGCGCGTCGGCCTGCACGCAATCCGGGCGTCGGCATCATGACCGGGCGGGCTGATGACGTCCCGGGCGGGCGCTTCGCGCTTGACCACCGCCTGCTGCAGCGCCGCTTCGAGCGCGCGGCTGCAACCTGTGACGGCGTCGATATGCTTGCGCGCGAAGTTTCGCGACGAATGGACGAGCGCCTTGAGTACATCCGCGTCAGCCCGCGCCGCATCCTGGATCTGGGATGTGGCACCGGCGCCGATCTGCCGCGTCTGACCGAACGCTTCCCCGCGGCGACCGTCATCGCGGCCGACTTCGCGCCGGCGAGGCTGGCCGCCGCCGGCGCACGCGTCCGCCCAGCAAGCGGCGGCCTGTTCCGCCGCCTGCTGGGCGCCGCCCCGACACCACTGCCACACCTGGCCGCCCGCGCCGACGCCCTGCCGCTCGCCCGCGCCAGTCTGGGCCTGGTGTGGTCGAACCTGATGCTGCCGGCGCTCGACGATCCGCTGCCGACCTTGCGCGAGATCCATCGCACCCTCGAAGTGGACGGCCTGCTGATGTTCTCCACCCTCGGCCCCGACACGCTGCGCGAGCTGCGTGCGGCACTCCCGGATCGGCGCGGCGAACGGGTGCACCGCTTCATCGACATGCACGACATCGGCGACGCGCTGGTGCAGGCCGGCTTCGCCGATCCGGTCATGGACATGGAGCTCGTCACCCTGACCTACCCTGACCTCGACACGCTGCTGCAGGACCTTCGCCAGAGTGGTGCCGCCAATGCCGCAACGAACCGCCCACGCGGCCTGTCGGGGCGCAGGGAATGGGCCGAGGCGCGCGCGGCCTACGAGCGCCTGCGCCGCGACGGCCGCCTGCCTGCGAGCTTCGAGATCATCCAGGGCCATGCCTGGAAGGCCGCCCCCCGGACAACCGAGGACGGGCGCAGCATCGTCCGCTTCCAGCCCCGTCCCCCCGTACGCTGACAGCCCGACCCGATCGCACAGGACGCCGATGCCCAACGCCCCAGTCTGGTTGTTCGACCTCGACAACACGCTGCACAACGCCAGCCCGCACATCTTCCCGCACATCAACCGCAGCATGACGCGCTACCTCGAGCAGCACCTCGGGCTCACGCTCGACGAGGCCAACGCACTGCGCGTGCAGTACTGGCATCGCTACGGCGCCACCCTGCTGGGGCTGATGCGCCACCACGGCACCGACCCCGACCACTTCCTGCTCGAAACCCACCGCTTCGACCGCCTGCACGACATGATGGTGTTCGAACGCGCGCTGCGCGGCATGCTGCAATGGCTGCCCGGGCGCAAGATCGTGTTTTCCAACGCGCCGCGCCACTATGCGCAGGCCGTGCTGTCGGTGATGGGGATCAGCCGGCTCTTCGAGGACGTGGTCGGCATCGAGGATCTCGGCTACCAGCCCAAACCCGGCATTCGCGCCTACCGCAGCCTGCTGCAGGCGCAGCGCCTGCGCCCCGGGCAATGCATCATGGTCGAAGATTCGGCCGTCAATCTGCGCACGGCCAAGCGCCTGGGTATGCGCACGGTGCTGGTGGGAGGGGGGCTACGCACGCCCGCTTACGTGGATATGCGCATTCCCAACATCCTCGCCCTGCGCCGCCAGCTCGGGCGCCTGCTGGTACGCTGAGCCCACCGCATGGATTGTCAGCCATCAGGGGCGAGGCGGGTCGTGCTGGCGGCGATGGGCCGGTTGATCTGAGGAGCGGGAACCTGCTGCTCCATGAGGGGCTGCTCCATGAGGCAGGCCCCCTCCCCGTAAGCCGCAGGCAATACCGCGGGCAGCACACGGAAACCCTGTCTCACCCAGAACGGCACCGCATCGGCAAGTGCCACGAGGCGCATGCCGGAATGGCAGGCAGCACGCGACCAGCCACGTACGCACGCCAACAAGGCCGCTGCCACACCGAGCCCGCGCGCGGCAGGAACCACGGCGAGATCGTGGATGAAGCAACGGTCGGCGACCGCAGGCAGCGCGGGGAGCATCGCGTGCAGCAACGGCGCGTCTGCACCATCCCAGGGGTGAGCGAGCACGTAGCCCACCGCCCGCGCATGCAGATGGGCGACCCAGCACGCCCTTGGAGCAAGCTCGACTTTGCGCCCGAGCACCGCGGCGGATTCCTGATAGCCCTCACCGTAAGCCTCGCGCTGGATCGCCAGCACCGCAGACAGATCGGCCGCACGCAGCGGCCGCAGCACCAGACCCGGCGTCGGTTCGGAACATGCCACGCGGTGAGCGCCCGCCATCAGGCGTCCGCTTTCAGCCAGCGTGCCGCATCGAGCGCGAAATAGGTGAGGATGCCATCAGCGCCGGCGCGCTTGAAGGCGAGCAGGGCCTCGAGCGCACAGGCTTGCTCGTCCAGCCAGCCGTTGGCCGCCGCGGCCTTGAGCATCGCGTACTCGCCGCTGACCTGATACGCGTAGGTCGGCACCTGAAGCTCCTGCTTGACCCGGCGCACGATATCCAGATAAGGCATGCCGGGCTTGACCATGAACATGTCCGCCCCTTCGGCGACGTCGAGCGCGACCTCACGGATCGCCTCATCGCTGTTGGCCGGGTCCATCTGGTAGGTGCATTTATTGCCTTTGCCGAGGTTGCCGGCCGAACCCACCGCATCGCGGAAGGGCCCGTAGAAGCTCGACGCGTACTTCGCCGAGTAGGCCAGGATCCGGGTGTGGATGTGCCCGGCGCCATCGAGCGCGGCGCGGATGCGGCCAATGCGGCCGTCCATCATGTCGGACGGGGCGACAACGTCAGCACCGGCCTGCGCGTGGCACAGCGCCTGCTGCGCCAGCGCTTCGAGCGTTTCGTCATTCATCACGTAGCCGCGCGGGTCGGCGGGGTCGATCAGACCGTCCTGACCATGGCTGGTGTAGGGGTCGAGCGCAACGTCGGTGATCACGCCCAGTTCCGGGAAACGCGCCTTGAGCGCCTCTACGGTGCGCGGCACCAGGCCTTCCGGGTTCCAAGCCTCTTCCGCGCCGGCGCTCTTGCCCGCAGCGTCGATGACCGGGAACAGGGCCAGCGCCGGCACCCCGAGCACCAGCGCCTGCTCGGCAAGGTACAACAGCCGGTCGATCGACACTCGCTCCACGCCCGGCATCGAGGGCACGGCCTCGGTGCGTGCCTCACCATCGAGCACGAAAACCGGATAGATGAGGTCGTTCGCGGTGAGTACATGCTCGCGCATCAGGCGGCGGGAAAAGTCATCGCGACGCATGCGGCGCATGCGGATCGAGGGAAAGGCTCCAGTGGGTCGCATCGTGGTCTCTCTCAGGTCGTCGATCGGAGATCGGTCAATCGTGAAATCCGCTCGCCGTTGGCGATGCGGACGGAAACGTGGGGGCAGAGGCGGGAACAGAACGCGCCGGTTGCGCAACGCGTGCGGAACTTTCGCGGCGGAGGCTGAATCCTAGCAAGCAGATGGCACATCGCAGCTTTGCCGGCCCGTCCCCCGAGCCCTCTCCTCGACAGTTTCCGGCAGTTCCCGACCGTTCCATCTCCCGCTTCACCTCCCTGAGCGGGTGCCTCACCTCCGGTGAGGCATTTTTTGCCCCCGACTAAGTCCCCTGGTCGGGGGCTTTTGTTTTACTGGCAGCGGGGATGCGCTCGGCGGTGCTCGCGTCCCCGTGCGAGGCGGCGACGGGCTTCCCGCTCAGCCAGCCCCCGATCACGGCCTCCACCTCCTCCACCCCGCTCTTCTTGAGACTGGAGAAAAGCTGCACCGTCACCTGCGGACCGAGCGGCTGCAGTGTGTGCCTGACCTGCTGCAGCACAGCCGCCGCGGCGCCACGCGAGAGCTTGTCGCTCTTGGTCAGTAGCACATGGATCGGACGGCCGGAATGCGCGAACCAGTCGATCATCTGGCGGTCGAGTGGCGTGAGTGGGTGGCGCGCGTCCATGATCAGCACCAGACCGATCAGGCTCTCGCGCTGCTTGATGTAGCTCTCGATCAGCCCCTGCCAGTCGCGCCGGATCTTTTCCGGGACGGCGGCGTAGCCATAGCCGGGCAGATCGACAAGGAGCGCACCCGAGTTGAGGCGGAAGAAATTGATCAGCTGCGTACGCCCCGGCGTCTTTGAGACGTAGGCGAGCCGAACATGCCCGGCAAGCGTGTTGATCGCACTCGATTTGCCGGCATTGGAGCGCCCCGCGAAGGCAATCTCGGGCCCTGAGGGTGGCGGCAGGCCGGACGGCTTGGCGATGGAAATCTCGAATTGTGCGTTGCGGAACAGAGGCATGAAAAATGAGCTTGAAAACCGGTTTGCTGCGGGGTTAAGCCTTCATCGCGTCGCGCAATTAGGCTCACATGTATTAGAATACCTCGTTTGAAAAAATCACTCACGGCTTTCCGAGGACATCATGATCAAGCGTTCCCTGCTGCTCTCGTCGTTGCTGCTGGTTGCCGGCAGCCTTCAGGCCCAGGACCAGGCTCCGGATCTCGACAAGGCGAAGCAAACCGCCGAGACACTCTGCGCCGCCTGCCACATGGCCGATGGCAACAGCGAGCTGTCTGCCAACCCCAAGCTCGCGGGCCAGCATGAAGACTATCTCTTCAAGCAGTTGCGCGAGTTCAAGGGCTGGAACGGCAATCCCCCGGTACGCGAAAATGCGATCATGGGCGGCATGGTGGCCGGCCTTGAGGAAGCAGACATGCGTGGCTTGGCGAAGTACTTCGCCTCCTTCGAGTTGAAGCCCGAGCCCGCCAAGAACCTCGAGACGATCGAGCTCGGCCAGCAGATCTGGCGCGGCGGCATCGCCTCGAAGGGTGTGCCGGCCTGTGCCAGCTGCCATGGCCCGGCCGGCGCTGGCATGCCCGCGCAGTATCCGCGCCTGTCGGGGCAGTTTGCTGATTACATCGAGGTGCAGATGAAGGCCTTCCGCGACGGCGTTCGCAAGAATGATCCGAACAGCATGATGCGCATGATCGCGATCAAGATGACCGATCCGGAAATCAAGGCCGTTTCGGACTACGCCGCCGGCCTGCGCTGAACGCACCTGATCCTGCTTTGCAAGGGGGCGGTTTCGACTGCCCCGCTTTCGTTGGTCGGGTGACGCTGCAGTCCGGATCGAGCACCGCTTCGATCTCGTCGCCGCTTACCCAACCCCTTTGGCCGATGTCCGGATGCGACGCAGTAACTGCGGGACACGGGTGCCGCAGTTTTCATGGATGCAGGCGCTTTTGCGGTCCTGCTTCATCGGCTACGACACATCTGCGGTCTTGGCGAGGTGAGGTACCGCCCTAGCGGATCGCCGGGTCGGGTCTCCCAGGCGGCTTTCGCGGCGCGTGCGCGAAGACGCAATGTACAAGTCGATCACGGCTGGCTCCGCCTTATTCACCATCGCCACCCTCCCCGGCGTGCGGTGGACGACCGAAACCTGAACTCCTGGCCGACCTGCACGCCCGCGGCGCCCTCAGATCGCTCCCCCCGCAGCACGCCCACTCGCCAACCGGAACACCGCTCCATGACCTCCCCCTCCGCAGACGCTGCCGGCGGTCGCAGCGTTCTCTCAGTCGCCGAAGCGCGTGCCGCCGTCCTCGACAGCCTGCAGCCAATCGGCGGCTGGGAGCGCGTGGCCGTACGCGGCGCACTCGGCCGCGTCTTGGCCGAGGACATCATCGCCCCCTACAACGTGCCCGCGCACGACAATTCGGCGATGGACGGCTACGCGGTGCGCGCGCAGGATCTCCCGGCGAGCGGCGACGCCGCGCTCGCGGTCGTTGGCACCGCGTTCGCCGGGCGCCCCTTCTCCGGCATCGTCGGCGCCGGCCAGGCCGTGCGCATCATGACTGGCGCCTCCATCCCCCAGGGTGCCGACACCATCGTGGTGCAGGAAATCGTACGCCGCGAGCACGAGCAGGTTTTCGTCCCTGCGGGTCAGAAGAAGGGCCAGAACCTGCGCCACGCGGGTGAGGATCTCCGCGCGGGCAGCGTCGCACTGGCAGCCGGCCGGCGCTGCGGCCCGGCCGAGCTCGGCCTCATCGCCTCGCTCGGCATTGCCGACGTGGCGGTGCGCCGCCGCCTGCGGGTCGCCATCCTGTCCACCGGTGACGAGATCGCCTCGATCGGCCGCCCGCTCGGGCCAGGTGAAGTCTACGACAGCAACCGCTACACGCTCTACGGCGCGCTGTCGCGACTGGGCTGCGAACTGCTCGACATGGGTGTGATCCCCGACCACCCGGAAGCGCTCGAGGCCGCCTTCCGCGATGCGGCACAGGCCGCTGACGTCGTCATCACCAGCGGCGGCGTCTCGGTGGGCGAAGCCGACTTCATCCGCGAGATGATGGCGCGCCTGGGCGAAGTGGCATTCTGGAAGCTCGCCATCAAACCCGGCCGCCCGATGGCCTTCGGCCGGATCGGCGATGCGGTGCTGTTCGGCCTGCCCGGCAATCCGGTGGCGGTGATGGTGACCTTCTATCAGTTCGTCCAGGACGCCTTGCTCAAGCTGATGGGCGTGAGCCCGCTGCCTTCTGTCGAGTCTTTCCCGGTGCGCGCGCAATTCACGCTGCGCAAACAGTCCGGCCGTGTCGAGTACCTGCGCGGCCGCCTGCAGCGTGGCGCCAACGGGCTCTCGGTCACGCTCGCAGGCGCCCAAGGCTCCGGCGTGCTGCGCTCGATGTCCGAGGCCGACTGCTTCATCGTGCTGCCCGAAGCCTGCACCGGGGTACAGGCGGGCGACCTCGTCAGCGTCCAATCTTTTTACGGCCTCGTCTGAGCGCCCCAACCCTTCACAGCACCCGCACATGACTCAGGACGAACTCAAGAAAGCGGCAGCGTACGCGGCACTCGACTACATCGTTGAGGGAACCGTCGTCGGTGTCGGCACCGGCTCAACGGTCAACCATTTCATCGACGCGCTCGCGGGCGTGCGCGACCGCATCCTCGGCGCCGTCTCCAGCTCCGAGGCCAGCTCGCACAGGCTCGCCGCGCACGGGATCGAGGTGTTCGATCTCAACGGCATCGAATCCCTGCCAATCTACGTCGACGGCGCCGATGAAATCGACGCCCGCTTCGCGATGATCAAGGGCGGTGGCGGCGCGCTGACGCGCGAGAAGATCGTCGCCGCGGTGTCAGCGCGTTTCATCTGCATCTGCGACGCGAGCAAGCGGGTCGAGGTGCTGGGCCGCTTCCCGCTGCCGGTGGAAGTGATCCCCATGGCCTGCGGCCACGTCGCACGCGAACTGCGCCGGCTAGGCGGCGAGCCCAGGGTGCGCGAGGGCTTCGTGACGGATAACGGCAATCTGATCCTCGACGTCCACGGCCTGCGGATCAGCGACCCGGTGGCGACGGAAACGCGGATCAACCAGATCGTCGGCGTGGTCACCAACGGACTCTTCGCCGAGCGCGGCGCCGACGTGCTGCTGCTCGCAGGCACACAGGGCGTCGAGCGTTACCAGGCGGGCTGACCGATTTCAGCCTTGTTGCACGCAACAAAAGCTTAACAATGGGCTGCTAGCGTGCACGCTTCCTCTGAACAGCTCATGGCAAAAATGACCGAACATACGCTCAGGAAGTTCGATACCGAACTGGAAGAAATCCGCCGCCGCATACTGCAGATGGGCGGTCTGGTCGAAGCCCAGGTGACGAAGGCGCTGGAGGGACTGCGCAGCGGTGACCTCCCGCTGCTCGAGACAGTCATCCAGGGCGACAAGACGGTCAACCTCGCGCAGATCGCGCTCGACGACGCCTGCTCCCACATCATCGCGCGCCAGCAGCCGGCCGCGATTGACCTGCGTCTGGTGCTCGCGACGATCAAGGCTGCTTCCGATCTCGAGCGCATCGGTGACGAGGCCAAGAAGATCGCCAAGGCGGCGCGCCGCCTGCACGAGGCCGAGGTCAGCTTCATGCCGCGGGTCGGACTGTCGCAGGCCACAGAGACTGCGGTCGAGATGCTGCGTTCAGCACTCGACGCCTTTGCGCGGGTGAGCGCCGACAACATCGACGAGATACGCAGCAAGGACGCGGAGGTCGACAGCAGCTTCAAGAGCATCATGCGGCAGCTCATCACCTACATGATGGAAGACCCGCGCACGATCTCGAACAGCCTGGAGATGCTCTTCATCGCCAAGTCGATCGAGCGCATCGGCGATCACTCGATGAACATCGCCGAACACGTGGTCTATGTCGCCCGTGGTGAGGACGTTCGTTTCGAGCAGTCACAGGCCGCGCTCGGTGACAGACTCGGCGACAAACGCTGACTCCGATCAGGTCGGGTCGCCCGCACACACAAAAAGGGGATGCCGGAGCATCCCCTTTTTATTTTTGCCCGCGCACGGGCATGTCGCGCAGGCTCAGGGCTGCGGTGGCACGTAACCCGCCACCTGATCCGCTCCCCCCTCGAAGAAGTGCTTCTCCATCTGCTCCGCGAGGTACTTGCGCGCACGCGCATCCATCAGATTCAGCCGGTTCTCGTTGATCAGCATGGTCTGGTACTTGATCCACTGCTGCCAGGCTTCCTTGGAGACGTTTTCAAAGATGCGCTTGCCGAGCGCACCCGGCACCGGGGGCAGGTCCAGGCCTTCGGCCTCGCGGCCCAGTTTGATGCAGTTCACCATGCGAGCCATGTTTCAGTCCTCTCTGCTTTGATGTTCATCGGAGCTCGAAGCCGGCATTCTAGCCGATTCGCCGCAGCACCCTGGCAAGACCTGGCGAGACGCCCGGGACCCGCGCTTCACAGTTTCTTGACGAAGACCTTGGAGCGGCGCTGGAAGTTGTAGAGCTCGCGCTTTTGCCGTGGCAGGGCCTCGGGACCGATCTCGCCGAACCCGCGCTCACGGAACCAGTGCGCCGTTCGGGTCGTGAGGACGAACAGGCGCTCGAGTCGCTGCACGCGGGCGCGACGCTCGATGCGCTTGAGCAGCTGGTCACCCAGACCGGCCCGACGGTATTCAGGCGTCACCGCCAGGCAGGCAAGTTCGGCGGCGTTGTCCTCGCTGAACGGATACAGTGCCGCGCACCCGACCAGCACCCCATCGTGCTCGACGACCGTGAAGCGCTCGATCTCCTGCTCGAGCAGTTCGCGCCCGCGCCGCACCAGAGTGCCGTCGGCTTCCATCGGCGAGATCAGCGCCACCAGCGCGCCGACATCCTCGACGGTCGCCTCGCGCAGGCGGAACAGCGGGTCACGCGACACCACGGTACCGACCCCGGCGTGGGTGAAGAACTCCAGCAGCAGACCACCGTCGAGGTCGTGATCGATCAGGTGGCAGCGCGCCACTCCCTTGCGCACCGCACGGATCGCACAGGGCAGGAAGAGGTGCAGGTCTTCGGTGAGGCCTTCTCCGGTCTCGAGCTTGCCCTGCGCCTCGTCAGCGGTCACCGACTCGACGAGTTGCCCGGCTTCATCGAGCAGGCCGGGCGCATCACACAGGTAGATGAGCTTTTCGGCCTTGAGCGCGATCGCCACCGCCTCGGCCACCTCCTCCATCGCCAGGTTGAAGATCTCGCCTGCGGGCGACACGCCGAGCGGGGTGATCAGCACCACGTTCTGCTGGTCGAGGTCGGCGTTGATCTCTTCGGCAATGATCTTGCGCACGGCACCGGTGTATTGATAATCGACCCCATCGACCACCCCGACCGGACGTGCGGTGATGAAATTGCCACCGGTGACGCGGATGTAACTGCCTGCCATCGGCGTGTTGGGCAAGCCCTGGGAAAGCAGCGCCTCGACCTCGAAACGGGTGACCGCCATCGCCGACTTCACGCATTCGAGCGCATCCAGATCGGTGACCCGCAAACCGTGATGGAAGCGTGACTCGAGGCCGCGACGCGCAAGCTCCGCATCGATCTGTGGCCGCGCACCGTGCACCAGCACCAGGCGGATGCCGAGCGCCGCGAGCAGATTGCAATCGTAGGCGAGGCTCTGCGCCCGCGCGCCTGCGGCGACCTCCCCGCCAAAGCCGACCACGAAGGTGCGGCCACGAAAGGCGTGAATGTAAGGCGCCGCACCCCTCACCCAAGCGACGAACTGGGCGGTGGCGTCATCCACCCGCGGGACGCTTGACGACGGCAGGGAGGACTCCGGGCTGGAAGTGTTTTTTTCGGCGCTCACGCATTCACCGCTGCTGGAAGCCGGGCGCCCATCGAGGCCCCGGCAGACTGGAATAGCTCGCGGATTCTAGCCCGGATCGGTCGCCAGCGTGAGGGCCAGGCAGATGAGCAGCCCCCGGCAACGGCGCGCGCGCAGCCTGAGCCCGTCCGCCCTGCCGAAGTGTCGCGCTCGGGGGCACGTCTGGCGAGCGCGGCCCGGCAGCTTAATCGCCCTTGTACGGCCCTGCCCCAAAGCCGATTGGCGCCGGCGCGGCGGCCACGAGCTTGGAGAAGATCTGCGCGAAGTCCTCCTCGCCGGCGCGCGCGCTTGCACGCGTGCCCGAGAGCGGGTCGTCGGCGATGAAGCCGGCGTTGGCGCGCGCCCAGTCCTCGGCGGTGAAGTGCTTGCGGATCTGCGGCAGCACCTCGCGCTCCTCGGTCATCATGTGGCTGCGATAAAAGGCCGCATAGTCCTCAAAGGCGGTTTTGAAGCCCTCGAAGGCACCGGCCGGATCCTGCGCGTAGGCCTTCACCGCGGCTTCCAGCACCGCGATCCGGGCCTCGGCGTCGGCATGCTCGGCTTCGAGCTTGTCGAGCGCGGCGTCGGCGTCGTGCGTGCGCGCGCGCAGCGGCCCGAAGAGGAATTCGTCCTCCTTCGGGTGGTGGCGCTTCTCGGGGTAGGCGTCCAGGTAATGCACCATCGCCTCGAGCAGCTTGTGGTCCGGTTGCAGGCGGCCCGCGTCGATCTCGCCGATCATGTGGCGGATGGCGTGGATGATCGCCGCCAGCGACTGGTGTTCGTCCATCAGGATGCGCATTGCGTCCATGGGGGGTCCTTGTCTGTGTGGGTTCGGGCGGGGCGGGCTCAGGTCGACAGCATCGCCTGGTGCTTGCCACCAAAGCCGAGGTAGGCCTCGATCACACGCGGATCGTCCGCCAGCTCGTGCGCCGGGCCTTGCATCGCGACCTGGCCGGTCTCGAGCACATAGGCGTAGTCGGCCACCTGCAGCGCCGCGCGCGCGTTCTGTTCAACGAGCAGGATCGACACGCCCCGCCTGCGCAGCTCGGCGATGATGCGAAAGATCTCGCGCACGATCAGCGGCGCCAGCCCCAGGCTGGGTTCGTCGAGCATCAGGAGCTTGGGCTTGGCCATTAACGCGCGGCCCACCGCGAGCATCTGGCGCTCACCGCCCGACATCGTGCCGGCGTACTGGTCGCGGCGCTCCTTCAGGCGCGGGAACAGCGCATAGACCTCTTCGAGCGTCTGCGCATGATCGCGCTTGCCCATGCGGTAGCGCTGGAAGGCGCCCAGGATCAGATTGTCCTCGACGCTCATCTCGCCAAAGAGCTCGCGCTTTTCGGGCACCAGGTTCATGCCGCGCGCGACCATGCGCTCGACCTCGGGCACCACCTCGAGCGTGCCGTCAAAGGCGACCTGGCCCCTGGAGCCGAGCACGCCCATGATCGCCGAGAGCATCGTCGTCTTGCCCGCGCCGTTGGGGCCGATCACGGTCACGATCTGGCCCTCGCCCACGGTGAGGCTGGCGTTGGTGAGCGCCTCGACCTTGCCATACGAGACGCTCAGTCCCTTGACCTCGAGCACCGGGTTCTTGGCGCTGGCGTTGGAAGGCGTCGCCTGCGTTTGCTGTTGTGTCATCGCGTTCTCCTCGCTCACTCCACGCCGCCCAGATAGGCTTCGAGCACCGCCGGGTTCTGCTGGATCTCGTCCGGGAGGCCCTCGGCGATCTTCTGGCCGAACTCCATCACCACCACGCGATCGACCAGGCCCATCACGAAGTCCATGTCGTGCTCGACGATCAGCGTGGCCATGCCCTCGGCGCGCAGCTTCCTCAAGAGCTCGCCCAGCGCCTCCTTCTCCTTGAAGCGCAGGCCCGCGGCCGGCTCGTCGAGCAGCAGGAGGCAGGGGTCGGCACACAGCGCGCGCGCGATCTCGAGGATGCGCTGCTGACCCAGAGCCAGGCTGCCGGCTTCGTCGAACATGTGCTCCTTCAGGCCCACGCGCTCGATCTGGTACGCCGCCTCCTTGAGGATGCGAGCTTCCTCTGCGCGGTCCAGGCGCCAGGCCGAACTGAGCACGCCCTTGCCGCTTCTGAGGTGCGCGCCGATGGCGACGTTCTCGAGCACGGTCATGGTGGGCAGCAACTTGACGTGCTGGAAGGTGCGGCTCATGCCCATGCGCGCGATCTCGCGCGAGTCGTGACCCGCAACCGGCTTGCCCAGGAACAGCACCTCGCCCGAGGTCGGGGTATCGACGCCCGAGATCTGGTTGAACATCGTGCTCTTGCCCGCGCCGTTGGGGCCGATCAGCGCCAGGATCTCGCCCGCGCGCACCTCCAGGCTCATGTTGTTGTTGGCGACCAGACCGCCGAACTTGCGGGTGACGTCCTTGGCTTCGAGGATCAGCGTCCCGGCTTCGGGCAGCGTGCGCCGCGGCAGCGGCTCGGCGTTCGCGTCGATCGTCTTGTGGATGGCGCGTATCGGCACCACCTTCTTGAGGATCGGCCACAGGCCCTCGCGCGCCCGGTGCAGCACCAGCACCATCAGGATGCCGAACACGATCATCTCGAAGTTGCCGCTCGCCCCGAGCAGGCTGGGCAGCCAGTCCTGCAGCCACTGCTTGAGCACGGTGATCAGGCCCGCGCCGACGATCGCGCCCCACACGTAGCCGGCACCGCCGACCACTGCCATGAAGAGGTACTCGATGCCGATATGCACGCCGAACGGGGTCGGGTTCACGAAGCGCTGCATGTGCGCATACAGCCAGCCCGAGGCACAGGCCAGGAG
>QXGG01393734.1_pt1 | contig 37100 bp, 54 predicted proteins | sample 1982491 | NCBI WGS metagenome assembly QXGG01 (sample SAMN09924614, study PRJNA488089) | Wastewater metagenome, whole genome shotgun sequencing project. | isolation source: South African research farm wastewater | place: South Africa: Irene, Agricultural Research Council, Animal Production...
AGTACCGCCTTTCAGCTTAACTATTTCATTTTTAAGCAATTCGATTTCTTCCAGTAAACCTTCATTCACGTTTTTTTGCGCTTCGATAAAATCTTTAATCTGAATAAAATTCGCATCAATAGACTGAAATTGCTCTTTGGTTTCCTTCCTGAATCGCATTGTCCATTCGCCTTTTCGTACCTTTTCAGCTATCATCTTAGCGACTTCGATCACTACAGGTAGCCATTTTTGAATCTTTGGATTGCTCATCGTATAAAGTTTTTCAGTGGTTTAACAAGTATAGTGTAGAATGTGTTTGCAACGGTGTATGTGACAAGTACCGATTCCCAATCAGAACCTGTTACTACATACATGATAGCTATCGGCATACCACCCAAAAGTACGGTCATTGCTTTGTTACCATTCAGAAACAAAACAGATAAATGCACCTTTGCTATGTCTGTAAGGATGATGCCCCAAGCGACAAATAGGAATGCCATTATTGGCATTATTTTACCGTGCAAAATGTCCATTGTAAAGAAATTCGATTCCATGGTTAAGGCTTATGATATGTTAATCTATCACCTGCAAGATAGTATTCTTCGCCTGATAACAAGGATGCATCAGCTTCGGCATGGCTTTGAAAAGTTTTTCTGACAATAACAACTACTGAAGCATTGATGTAAACAGTATTCCCATCTGCTGAAATTGATATACCTTTTATCTTGCCATCATCTGTTGGCTGACCAATAACGGTAATAACTCCGCTTTCGGTTTTTACAAGTCCTAAAATAGACTCTCCTGAAATAAAAGCAGCACCTTCAGGCATGATAGCCAATCCTGTAGTATCATCTAAAGTCGTGAATGTAGCCTGTGAATGTTTAACAACAGAATAGTTAGTGCTGTCATTGCTTGCTGCAAATGCTGATACTGTCAGGATTGCAAGTAAAAAAGTGAAAATAGTTTTCATGAATTGGTAATTATAGGTGAAAAATTGGTTTTTATCTTGAAACAATTGTATGTCTTGTCGTCTAAAATAAGTTCAAATCCTTCAATTGAAATCGTTGTGCAAGCATCTTCATTTAGCGCATTAGCCGGGATAGTTAAAACTCCGTTTTCAGCTTCAGCTTCAAAGGAATAATACCCACCCGATACAATGTATGTACCATCTTCAATGCCTTCAAGTGTTAGCTGAATAGGCTCACAAGCGTTAAAACATCCTTCTATGTGATATGTGCAATTGCAACAGTTACTCATCTTATGATAAATTTAAGTATTGAATTTGAAATACCAATAAATAGTAAAGCAATAGCCCACTCATTAACGCTGCAAGGCTGCATAAACGCAATATAAACGCTAAGTGATACCCAAACATTCGTACAAATTAAACACCCTCCAAATGGCTTTCCAATGAAGCCTTTAGACCTAATCCAATTGCCATACTTGCCGAATATCATTTCAGGTGCAATGCAGTCGTCTATCAAATTGCTAAATGATGCAGCACCAAAAGCAAAAAATACAAACAATATGATATAATCTAAGGTCATACAGTAAGCACTTTAATGGTTGTATATTCGTGAGTGGTAGTTTCTCCTATTGCGTTGTTGGCAACCGTAAGGATATATTGATCTACTGTCCAGTCGGGAGTTGTCGCTGATGGAGCGTTTATGTTGGCATTGTCATCTATTGCTGCGGCTGTAGTGAAAGAAAATCCTCTTAGGCTGTTTGCACCGACCTTAAATGACCTTTCGCCTTTTGACCATAGTAATGTTGTTCCTATACCTATTGATCCAATTTGAGTCCCACCAAATGAAGCAGATGTATTAATGTACAACCTGTGTTGTGGATTTGCTCCACCTGTTGCCCTGCTGATAGCTGATTCGATTTCAAGTATTGCATTACCTGTTATAGTCTTAGCAGGGATAAGGACTGAACCAATCACGTTGTTAGTTGTGTTAGTGTTAACTGATGTAGCTGTGAAATCAGCAAAAAAACGAGTATAACCACCAGCCCTTGCCTGTGCAAGTGTGATGTAGTTAAGCCCTGTTACCCAATTTTGTGAAGCAAAGAATTGAACACTATTACCATCGTTTTTATATCTTAGCTCTCCATCATTTCCAGCAAATATTACTGTTTCCTGCCCACCAGCTGTTGCATTTGAAGACTGATGTTTAAGTCCTAAATGACCCGTACCTGCTGTGCCTTTAACAGATACAAATTTCGCATCAATTCCATTTGAACCTAAGTTAACATCCTGCGTTGCACCTGTGTATGGTACAAGTCCTGATATAGATGGGATGATAGGTTTATTTTTAATGAAGTCAACCGCTGCATTATTAGCCTGATTCCAATCGCTTTGTATTTGTGCAGCAGGAATAGTCGGCTGGTCTGTAAGATTGTTATAGCTGCCTGTTGTGGCAACAGTTGCAAGGTCAGCTGTGTTGGCTTTCTCTGTCAGCGTTTGCTCAATGTCTATTATTGTTTGGCACTCAGGCAACGTTTCACACGTCAATCCACTTGGATTATTTTGTAATTCCTCTATCGCTGTCTGATGTGCTTGCAACCAATTACAAACGCTGTCGGTAACTTCTTCGCCATCACATGTTGCTGTTACTTCACCGCTATCTATTACGTTATCCTCGCTGTCGATTATGCGCCATTCGGTTATAACTTCATCACATGATGTTCTATCCCATGTTCCGTTTTCGACTTCATCTGTTACGTCTGTCCATGTGTCGTTGATTAGGACTTGGAAGGTATTTGTATTTGGTGTATCTATCCCAAATAAAAAATCAAATCCGCCTTGTAATTCAGGCACAGTGTCAGGTTCAATTATTGGCGGAACATTAAATAGACCATACAATTCAATATTGTTTTCTGTGGCATCTTGGAATAAGCCCCTTATAGTTCCAGTTACCTGCCCTATAACACCTGATTGAGTATCGCATATTTGATACCAATTATTGCCTGTTGTAAGCAAATAGCGACCACTATCACTATCAAAATTACTTTCAATATTTGAAATAAATTCTGAAATAGTAGGTCTTTCAGATTCTAAATACTGTATGTTAAAAAATATATGATTGGTAGCAGGCTCATCTCTTAAAACTTCTAACGTAAGATCAAGCATAAACCCTTCATCACCGTAAGCAAACTCATTCGGGAAAGTAACTATAAAGCATGATGATGTAATCAACTCAATCCCATCTATACTATAATCACAACACCCACTACCAACCTGCAAAGTGCAATCAGTATCTACAGGCTCAATACACTCCTGCACCCTCTCACAGAAAGACTTGCTATCACATGGCTCAACATCACACTCTACATCTGCCACATACTCACACACGCCTTCTTCGCATTTGCCTACTTCCTGATAAGAGTATTGAAAAGAAATCCTTGCTATCTTATTCAACGACGGTGGTATGCTTTCGGCTCGCTGTATAGATTCTTTGTTTACGTCAATCTCAAGTATAGTTACATCTTGGTCTGCATCCAATATGTGTCGGGCTGCATTAATATAAGCGTCAAGGCTTTTGCCTTCGTCTATAATGAGAACTAAAAACAAATCCTCTGTCACATTATTTAGAAAGTCGCACCCTGTTATCTGTTGCCCTTTGCTGTAACGTTTACGGCCAGATGTACGGATGTAGCCATAATTGCAGGAGTGAACATCTATTGTCCTGTCGCCAATGGCTAAAATGTCATTGCGCAAAATAGCAACCCCATCAACGGGCAGCCCGAATTTTCTGAACTTGTTAACTATCTTTTGCGCACTCATCTGAATCCAAATTCTTTAGATAATTTTTCAACATGACCAAAAAACAAAAACTCAAACGTATCAAAAGTCTTTTCTGCTTCATCTGTAGAGGCTGCAAAAATAACTTGGTCATATCTTTCCTCTAAACCCCTGCCAATCTCTGCAAAACGGTTGTTAGTGAAGTCTATCACATAACCTGTTTTTGTCTTATTCTCACCAATACCATTGCTGAACAGGTTGCCTGTAAATTGCAAGTCAACATATCCTGTCTGCCTTCCCTTTTCTTCACGACGTTTTGCATAAGCAGGTGTGTAAGCCCTGCCTTGTTTCAAAGCAATCCCATTAGCATCCTTACCCTCACCTGCTGTTGATGGAAACGCCCTCGCTTTCAAGTCCGCAACTAAATCAGATCCAGCACGCTCTAAAGCATTCTCGATGTAAACGGGAATGTTAGCGGATAAGACCTCATAGAATTGCGAAATCGTAGCCATATCACTTCAATTTTATCTGTGAAGCCTTGATAACATTGGCATTAACAGGTGACACCTTTACAATCTGAGGTTTTGCCACCGCAGTTTTTACTACCGCTTTTTTATTTCCACAAGTTCCGCACGCCATAACTAAGGGATTGAAATGTTATAAGATGACCTGACCGCTTCCATGCAGCATCTGCATTTTGGTACAGGTATAACTCTGTTAATGTATTCGATTTGGTTTTGATACTTACCAGGTTTTACAATTGGCTGACCTCCTACGAAAGCCTTATCATCATAAGCATACAAGTTTTCGCTACTGTCAAGTGATGCCAATTCTGTTATCAGTTCCTGCCTGTCTTTTACGAAAAGTATCTCCGCCAGCTTTGCCGTTGTTAGCATTTCCTTTGTAATCAAAGCTGCTGTCTTAATAGCTAAAGCCATACCTATTTTGTCAGGGAAACGGCAAATATATTGCTCAATCATGCAGCGATAATCGCCTGTTATTGAAAGCCCGTAAGTCTGCCCTACAGAATAGCAACCGATAACACCATCATTATAATAGTCTGCATTGCCTCCGTTCATTACGGCAGTGCCTGTTATGTCAATCGTCAAGGCTTTAGAAAACACTCTACCCACTGCAATTGTATAAACACCTGCTGCAAGTGTATCTGAATAGACAGGAATATTATTTATTTCAATAGCCAACGTTCCGGCTGTCTGAACATTCGCAACTATGCTATCAATAAACACACCCGTCAACTCGCAGTTGTCTGTGAAGTCTATTGATATCGTACCTGTTGCATTGACTACCGTATCACCTTTCGAATGTATAGAGAAAGACTTGAGAATATTATCATTCTTGTACCCTTTCAAAATGACATCCTGCAACAGATATTCCCATGCCTGTTTTCTTTTTGATTCAAATAAACGCTTGCCTGTGATATACTTTTCATCAGCTATGTTTGCTGCTGTCTTCAAGGACACACCCCAATCATCAACGTAATAGCGCACACTTGGGCTGTCGCATAAGCCACGTATTCCAACTATGTTATCATAACAAGCCATGCTGTAAAGTTATGGTATCAGAATCCAAACAAATAGTCAGATTTTACACTAAAAAAAACGGGGGACTCGTTAGAGCCCCCCAAGACAAAGACAACCAAAAAACAAAGGTATCTTTTAAGACGAAGTTGAAGCGGATGCAAGTGCAGCTTCAATAGTAGCACACTCCAAATCACCGCAAGTTGCAAGGAAGTTCAGGATGTAGTTGTAATCTCTACATACTCCAAATGCATCAGAAGGCATCGGAGCAACCCCGAAGAATTTGCTAAACTTGTAGTAGTGAACGCCACAATCAAACTTGTATGAGAAGTCCCACTGAATACCATCAGGAGTTACAATGGTGGTATACTGCTCTTTAAAAGATTGTACTCCATTTCTTTCGATTCTTTCAGCCCATCCCCAGTTACCTGCATTTTTATAGAACTCAAGCAATTGAATTGCACCAGGAGCCCATGTCAACAAGTGATTGTCACCATCGCCAAATGCATCGTTCAATGTACCATCCATGTACAGGTTAGGGAGTCCAGTTCCTACAGTGTATCCAGGAACTGTGTTAGGTGCTGAATAACGAAGTGAGTTCAAGGCTAACTCAGGGATACCTCTACCGCCAACGATGATAGGATCATCATAGATATCTGCGCTGTTGTATATAGATTTGAGCAAACCAAACCCAGTTGGCAAGTAAGTACCGGCAGATGTAACGATAGGTAAAGAAATTGGAGAAGTTAATGAATCCGCACCGTTGGTAGGGTAGTTGCCAGGAAGGAGCACCAAAGCATCAACTATTTTTTTGTTGAAACTTTTTTTTGCTTGCTGATACTTAGCAAGCAGCATTTTTCCATACACTCCATTAATGTCACCCTCGCACATATCTCTGTACTCATCCTCAGTCAATTTGAAACCCCATGTAAATTCAGTATCTACAGTTAGATTAGCTGTTTTAAAAGCCGATTCTGTTTCAGGAAATTCGCATCTGTCAAGATCTTGAGCCTCCTCATCACAAGATGCAGGCACATAAGTGACTTGTACTTTTGACTTACCAACACCATCAGGCACTCCACCTGTTGAAGCAGATTGTGCCTGAATAAAAGATGAACGGTTGATGTCTGATACCAAAGCATCATAAGCACCTGCCCCGAATGGCTGTGCGCCTGGATGACGGAGAAAAGCCGTTTCAATTCCTGCCTGAACCACTTGGCAGGGATTAAGGTTCGTAGCATCAATTGTAGTTGCCATAGTTGTAAGTTTTTAGAATTGAAAAATTGGTTTTGCCAAATTCAAAGCATTGACCGCTCAACTATGACCTTTTAAACGGTAGCCACCAACCGCAATATTTTGAACCCTATGCAGAGCGCATTTGGCTTATCTTCTGTTTCTGATACACAGGATTGAACCTGTCCCATTGTTCTTTGGTATACCCAAGCTGCTCCCAAACGCTATCGCCTGTTGATGTTCTGCGTTGGTTTCCTGTACCTGTTCCGCTACCGTTTGACTTCTTTATAAGGTTAGTCATGTAGTGTTCAATAAGATATTTAATGTCGGCTTTGCCGGACTTATCAGCTTTCAACAATGGTAAGTCTGATTTTTTTGGATATACACGTCCTTGCTCGTCTTTGTCAAATGAAATGCCATCTTTTGCAAGTTTGGCTTTCAAAATGTCCAATGCTTCATCAGCTGGAACAATTAACTCAACAGCTGAGAAAGCAGATAGAATAGCTGTGTTTGCCACCGCTGCAACTTCTTTCGACTTGTACTCATTCAGTATCATGTCAATCTCTGATTGCTTACTTTCCTTTTCTGCAGCCAATGCTTGACCTAGCTGGATGATTTCATCCTGCAATTTAGCTGCATCGCTGCCAGTTGCAGATTTCAGCTTTTCGATACCTGTCTTATACAGGTCTTCTAACGGCATTGCATCTATCTCGCTGTTGGTTAGGTCAATACCTGCAATAGCTTTAAATGCTTTTTTGGCTTTCTTTTCGGCTACAATAACCTGTTCAGCTACCTTTTTAGTAGCGTCTTGTTTGATTGGTTCAATGAAATCAGGATCATGTTTTAAAATGTCCGCAACTTTAGAACGTATAAGGCTTGCAGCCTTGCCGTAATCTTCCGCTACTTCCGCAGCTTCATCTTCTGTTATACCAAATTGCTCAAATAGTTCCTTCATCTGTCTTTGCTTTTCGCCCTCTTTTTGGTTTGATAATCTCTGTTTCAGTGCTTAATGCTTTCATCTTAGCGTCTATTTCGGCTTCTTTCTCTGCCAATGCTTTCAGTTTTTCTTCAATGAACTGCTTAGCATCTTTTTCACTAACCTCAACAGCCTGACCTTCGTAAATGTGTGTTCCACGTTTTACAAGCAAATCAAGAAATGACTTACGTGAATGATAGACTTTTTCGCCTGTAGATTTGTTGATTACGAAATGCACCTATTGTCTTTGAAAATCAAAGTTAAAATAGTATAAATACAATCTATTGACAGTTTTTACACTAAAATTCTGCTGTACTAAAATCCCACCGCCACTCATGCCTGCAATTATACCCACCTCGAAATGAAGGGAAATTATCTATCACAGTGCCTTCAATCATGCCTGCCCCTTTATTGGCTGTACGCTGTTCACCATTTATAATGGTGTATGTAATCTTTTCCTTGCTTGGTTGCCCTGCAGGACAAAAGTCATTGAGCACCGTTTGCAGTTGCTCACGTGTGATGTACCCATTTCCAAACTTATCTTTTATATGGTCGCAAATAGGACGTGTGGTTTCAATGACAGATGCAAGATACCGCCCTCTCGTCGGATTAAAATTCTTTGCTAATCCCTCCTGTATCACGCCATCATATTGCATGATAGCATCTTTGGCAACTTGGTTAAAATGCCTTTCCGCTATGCCTCCGCCTGTTTCCGTTTGAGTTACCAAAGCCCTCAACTCATTGGATGCCTGTTCGAAAGTCATGCCCCTTAGTGCCTGTAGTTTCAACGTGTCGGCTACTTTTTTTACTATTTCATCGTATGCACCTGCTGACCTTAGATTGTTGCTGACCTGTTGCCGGTATTCTTCATTCAAAGGTGAACGCAGGATTTCGTTTTCAATCCGTTGAAGTTGTCGCTTTGTGGTTTCTTTTGAATAGTAAGCCCTATTTATTTCATCCACTTCAGGCAATGCAGATAGGTAAGCATCAATTATATTACCATAATTTAACTCTTTTGTCCAGTTGACAATAGCGTTTTCAAGCTGTGCTAGCTGTAAAGTATTCTGTTGAATGAATCCATCCGATGTAATACCTGCAAGAAATGTGACTAATTTATTATACAGCCCATTTTGAAACTGCTGCAAATCAGCTATTGCCTTTGCGTTTTTTTCTTCCTGCAATTCGCCTACTGATGTAGCCATGCTTTATGATTTATCCAAGTATAGGCTGCTGACTGATATAGCCTAACAGCGCAGTATCAAAAAAAGGTTGAATAGCTGCATCTGTTAACTCGGTTTCCGGATTTTGAATCACTATATCTTTCAGCAACTGAAACCCAAAGAAGTGAATAGCCCTGTCTCTGCTTGTTATCTCGCTGCCAAATGTAGCAATAGCCTTAACAATCTCATCAGGTGAATATCCGAATAGTTTATCTTTCCTCGCAAGATAGTTGACGATAAACTCATTTTCGGGAGTGTCTCCTAACATTTTCAGCAGGTGACGTTTAGTTTTTTCAACAATTATCGGATAGCTTACCCCTGCTTTTTTTGCTTCTGCCAAGTCAATCAGCGCATCATTTGCATCGCTTACATCCAAGTCATTTGGCAAAGTAATCATAACATCCATAGGTTCATCGCCTACATATACAGCTATTGCTTCAACTATGTTTCTGTATAGCCTGTAAATATCCTTCACAATGCTTTCTGTGTTCTGAATCCTCTGCTGTGCATCCCATGATTTGCTCTCACCTGATTGGTTAGTCATATTCTGCTTGGTCACAAACAACTCAGACAGCATCTTATCGTAGTAGTCGTGCGTTCTATCTGCTGAATGCTGCAATATAGTTACATCAGGCGTGATGAATTTAACAGGATCTTTAATGTCGCCATCATCATTCATACCACTACCCTTGCGGACAATATGTACCCCCAATGGCGAAGTGTCAACGATATAACCTTTACCTGCACATTGCATACATTGTCTTTCGTTTCCATCTTCTGTCAGCATCATGTGCCTTCCATAGTTGTCGAAGTAACTACCTGTGCTTTCGCATTCCTTAGCAACTACTACCTTTTCAGGATAAGTAAAACGTTTTTCACATATCTGCAAGTCAGACATTTGGCATAATGCCTGATTGCCCCATTCAGCTGCACCCCAATAATCTGGAGTATAGTATTGAATAGTTTCGCCACTGTCATCAATCAATAGCTGCAATTTACCACCCAAAACAAAAGCAGGTAAAACATTGTGGTCAATAGCATAGTAAGGCTGTTCTATCAACTTAACAGACCTGTCTGAAGCATCGTAAACAGGATAGATAATCGATACCTGACCGCCCCCCATATCATTCAACTCAATGCCGTAGTAGTAAGCTGATTTTTTGCCTTCGCCGTTTATTTCCCACTGACCGGCTTTAAACAAAATCTTGTCATCACTGATATACTCAATGTCCTCAACAGGTACAAGCCATACCATGACATCAATAACCTGATTAGTCACGCTGTCAAAGTCGGGCAATTCAGCCTCATAGCTTGGTATTAAAGGTGTTTCAGGATGCTTAGGAAGAACAACCACAACAGCATTAGGATCTGTCTGCCTGTATCTACCGCAAAAATTAATCACCCAATCTTTGAGCGTTACATTTTGATAGCCATCTGTAAGGCGTATCTTATTGATAGCATCCGATGTAAGTTCTGGAAGTTCCTCTAGTACATCAACTCTTTGAGCAGCGTTTAAGTCCCTTGCAATGGCAATGTCGAATGGTGATTTGGTTATAGCCCTGTGATTGTTTATCCTGTACATCGATGCAGCAGGATCTGCCATTTCGTTGGGCTGTCTGTATTGGTACAACTCAACAGGCGTAATGCCTTGAGTGTGTGGTCGCATGTTTTTTACAATGCGAAGCCACTCACTCTTGATATCTTGGTTTTTTCCGATATAATCTAACAGGCTCATGCTGTAAATATAGCCTGTTTTTTAATTAGGATGAAGTGTCAGCACATGCAGAACTGATAACAGATGCAAGTTCAGCACTCATATTTATACCCTTGAATCCTGTTCTGAAAGTGTTAAACTGAATTGAAAGGTTAAGCGACTGCAGACCATCTGTCGGGAACTGTCTTGACACAGTGGATACAAGGTTGCCAAATCCTGGGTTTTCACCGGTCGCCCAGTCATATCTGTAATACAGAATGTTGTTACAATCAACAAAGAAAAGCGTCTTAGCAGCAATCTTGTTTTTTAAGTCATACTCCATGTCGAAGTCAGTAAAAGATTCGTTATCGAACAGGAATATCTGGGCTGTCAAAGTAGTCACCTCGTCAGTGATTTCTTCAGCACGACAAGCACTCAATCTATTGGTAGTTGTTTCAGGCTCACCCAATTCACCAACCAACTCAGGCAGCAGCTTGATTTCGCCTGCTGTCAGTTTTTCAGTCCATTCCTCAGCGTCGCTGATGTCATCAAAGGTAGTGGAGCAATCCAACAATCCAATGTAGTTGATAGCACCTTTTCGTAGTGATTGTTGACGGTCGCAAGGTGTACAATAAACCCTTACATCTTCATCACCGCACAACGGAGAACATAAAGCCATATTTATTCTGTTTTAATTGTTTCTTGAATAATCGGTTGTTCTTTGGCTTTTGTCTTTGTCTTTTTTGGCTCTGTTACTTCGGTCGATAAGTCTATCAGATTAGGTCTTGATAAGTTGCTTACAAGAAACGCTTTCAGCCTATCACCCTTCATAATGGTGTTGCCTACCTGCATTTGTGTTGCTGGCTTAATTGTCCTGATAAACTTCTTTAACTCGTCGTAAGTAGCCATGTATCAAAAGTAGATATACTACATATCAAAATATTGACGTACTTTACACTAAGATTTCAGAATGACATACGGACAATTCGTATCACGTTACTCAGTTTGCAGCGTCAGGATTATTTACCTCGCTGGTTACAAGTCGCCGAATATGCACCTGAAGTTAAAGGATACACCATTTGAAAAGCTACCATTCTCAATAAAAAGAATACTGCTGGCAATGGCTGTCAACCTGCATTACATATACGTCAACAGCACAACCAAAATAAAAGACGACCCTTACTGGTTCATGGATAAGGTACACGCTACTAATTTTCGCATTAATAGCCCGAAAGTTTACAGCCTGTTCACTTTCAACACTCGAAACACTTACAAGGCTAATATTGAACGTGATTTGCAGCTAAGGAAAGCAATCTGTCTTTATCTTTACACTGGCATTTTGTTGTTCATTGCAGGCTATGATGAAGGCGCAACTTCATCGCAGCATAAACGGAATATGTTGCCACCTGATACCAACGAAACACGACCGACGTAATACCCGGATGATCCACTATCGACGTAGGTGTATACTTCACCTTCTGCTTGCGTGTATGTTGTACTGTTTATTTCGAATGATGGAAGATTGATCACATATTCCAACAGTTCATGTGTTGCAAGTGTCAAAGGTCTGATTCGTAGTTCTTTAGTCTGTTGCGTTCTGCTGAATACCCTGCGTGATAATCCTGCTGGCGATACAGCGTTAAGTTCGTCAGCCAATGCTAATGGCTGGCGGGCGAGTACAGCGTCAAGAAAGTAAGTGTATTTTGTTTCTTGTTCGCAGTCTAACACATATTCAATCTTCAAATAATCGCTGCAAGGTCTATCTGTAAACACTACCTGACCTATATTTCCACGTTCTTCGTATTCGTTTTCAGCTGTAATTAGCTGGCGTAACCTGATATTGTAGCAACCATTTGAAACATCTAATGCATCTAAAGTACCTCCTAATCGAGCGTTTAACAAATCACCTAACCAAGTTACTTTGCATATCTGAATATCTGCAAAATTTTCTCTAATAAGTTCTAACTCGTAAGGTGTCCCTGCATAGTCAAATGTTAAAACGTATGGATTAACCTCGTCAAATGGTAAAGCAAAAGTGTATTCTGATGCAACAGGTATAATGATAGCATCGCATTTATTGCACTCGCTATCACCTTGCCAAAGTGGTGTATATATTGGTATCAGTTCATTATTCATCGCAGCATATGTTTTGGTTTGAAAGTAGTTTGAAAGTTGTGTTTCCATTTATACCCTGTGATGCTTCTGATATCCAGCATTCGATTCCATTAATCATTACCTTCCCTGCCATGTTATCAGCCATTGCATCCCAATCTGAATTGCATGTAGTAGTTTCAAACTCATAAACATAAGGGTAGCTATCGCTTTCACGTGGCAAGTCAAAGCAGTTTATAGCATCTGAAAAACGGAAAAACTCACGCTGAAATCTTTGAGATACAGATTTTGTTGTGCTATTTGTAACACTTGATGATAATTCAACAACAACTACAGCACCTGTTGGAAGCAATACAAAATCAGACAAAATATAAAGCACTTCAAAAGAAAGTGATGGAGTATTTGTAAATGTCAATACTTCATCTTTTCTGTATATTTCTGTTGTTCCTGTGCTATCTGAAAATGCCACAATAGATATTTGAACAGATGCATTATCAACAGTGCCTGATATAATCATATCCCAATAGCATTGAGCCTCAAATATGTAATATCCTTCAATCGGTATTTTGTAACCAAAAGATCCACCCGGAATAAAATCTGTCGGCTGACTTATGTTTGTAGGATAGCCGTTATCAGTATCTACTACTACATCCTGCGGATCTATCCATGTTGCATAGCCTTTTACTGTTATTGGTGTATTACCTATTGCGGGCGATTGAATACAACCCGCCCCATCTACTAATGGATTACATACCAATTCAAACTGAATACCTGATTGCCTGACATCATATAGACAATTGGATATAAAAGTTTCCCATCTTGGCAATACATTAGGATTTCTGAGTCTGTCATTGTAATAGTAAAATCCGTTGTTAGGATTCAACGTAACAATGGCATTGCTGAAAGGTATGGTTGAAAAGTTGGTGTGAATTAAAAACAGCCTGTCACCATAATCGCCACCTGTTAAAGCATCCCATATCTGATTGCCGTCAATAATGATATCCGATACAAGATTTAATTCATTATCCTTGTCAGATTCGCAGCTACAGGAATTGAATACATCTTCCTGCCATGTGAAGAATCGCCTTTCTGGTAATGGCACAGCACCGGGCAAAATATCTTCTGGTAATTCAGTATCTTCCTGACCTACTTTTACAATGGATAATAAACGTTCAACATCTGTTAATAGGTTAGTATCGTATGGAATATCATCTGTTGAATAAACAATACTGCTGTTAAAAAAGTATGATTCAGGCTCAATTCTTAGCTGTATACCTGATAATGTTTGCTCAACACCAATGTATAACGCTTCTTTTTTTCGTAGTTCTTCAAACAAGTAATCAAAAGAAACTATTGGCCATATTTGTTCATCAGTTAGAAATGTTACAAAACCTGGAGGCGTTATTGTGTTATCATTTAAAACAGGACTTGTGTAAATGCCATATTCAACACTTTGAAGATAGTTAGATACTACCGATACCTGATTATCGGTCAAGAATTTTGCAAGAAAATCAAGCACATCGAGTACATTAAATCCTAAACGAAGACCAGCGTAAAATGTACCAGATGGATCAGAAAATGTAACCAGCTTATAAAACAAGCGTGTCATTGGCTCACAGTTGATAGTTCGCTCTGACCTCAACCAAACTTCCTGCTTTGTCCTATTCCTAAGTATCTCACTCCATGAAGTGTCTTTTATAGGACATTCTATTGTGTGCTTTGTTATATTTATACGATTAGCATAAGCAAGTATAGTGCCTTTATAGAATAGTTCACCTTGTGAAAAGATTTCTATTGCTACATTTTCGCATAAGCCTGATGATGTTTTGCTGCAAATGTATGAGTAAGCATTACCGGTGAAAGTAAGCGTACCTGCTAAAGACTGCCTTAGTATATTGTCAACTCCTGTGCCTTGCCAATTACGCGTAATTGTTCTTGTTGCGCTTTCAATACCAATAATCGGATCATCAAAGGCAACCCCATCCAAAGTATATGAATAGTAGTTAGACATAAACTTTAGTTGTTTTTTTGTTTACCATTTGGGTGTTAGTATCCGCTGTCACCTTCGCATACTTATTACCCTGACGCACATACTGGCTTAAAAACCTGACTTCCTCAATTAGTTCAGCCATTCTTTTTTCTGCTTGTCTGCTGCTCTTAATCTCGCTGTTTGACAGTCTCTTATGCATCGGCATTGCCAATGTATTAGGCTTCAAAAAAGTGTCCACTGTATCGCTGTTTATGGCATGCAGTAAAGGTCTGTACTTCTTCGCCATTGTTTTGCGTGTTATGTGTTCACCACCTTCTGCTTCAATCAAGATACCACCTCGCTCGTGACTGTTGCCAAATAGTTCACCCAATCTTTCACGACCGCCTTTTAGTATATCAACGTCACCACCTTTGCGGAATTTTGGGATAGGAGTGGCTGCTACTGTTGCAGCTTGCAATGCCCCTATCGCGGCTGCAATACCTGCCAAAATTGCTCCACCCGGTTGTATTTTTAACGCTGCTATTATAGCTGTTGCAGTATTTAAAGCTATATCAAATAAAGCCTGCGCCTTGCTTGCAATTGCTTCTTTACGTCTTATTTTAGCTATTTCTTGCTGATATTCTTGCTCGCTAATCAATCCTTGCTTTAATCTATTTTCAAGTACTTGCTGTTGTGCCTCTTGAGCCTGTCTAAAAATGCCAAATAAAGCAGTGCCTGTTTGTTGAGCAGCTGCAATTCTTTGATCTCTTACTCTTTGCTCCTCAGCTCTAATCTGCTCTGGAGTTGGCTGATTTGTAAAAGGTGATGGAACAGGGTTCTTTAAAAACTCATTAATAGCATCCTGTACGGCTTTTTTAGCGGCTTCTCCATTGTCTGCTAAAGCGTTTTTAATATTGTCAAGATTCTGCTTTGTTATATCAAGTTGCTTGTTCAACTCTGTAAACAATATAAGCAAACCATTTCTTTGTGGAGCATCATCACTTAATCTCTGCAATAGACTATCAACCAATGAAATAGCTGCGCTCAATGATTCCGCATTGTCAAGTTCAGCAGGATTAATCAGCCTTGCTTTTTCAATATCAATTCTGATTTGCTGTAATCTTTCTGCATCAGCAATAAACTTTTCAAGTTCTGCTCTTTCACCGAATAACTTTGCAATCAAATTTCTGTCAGATAATTCATCTAATTCAACTATTTGCTTGTTGATTTCTTCTAAATCACGCTTTCTTTTTGCCAATATCCCATTTGCTTCTTTGTCTGTTTTATTTTTTTCTTTTTGTTTTTTATCTGAATCCTCAATAGCCTTAGCAAGATTGACCTCTGCAATGGCCACATCGTTTACTGCATCCTTAATCTTTTCTTCTTCTTCATTTTGTAGCTGAAGTATTTTAACTTGATTTTGCGCAATTTGCAGTCTTTTCTCTGCTGCTGCTATGTTATTCTCTTGCGCTGATAAAAGTGCAGCTTGTCTTTCAAGTTCTTTGTTTTGTTTTTCTAAAGCCTTTACTTGTGCTGTAATTGCCCTCTCTTGAGGACTTGTTAATCCAATGAAGTCTGTTACATCTTGTATAAAATCTTTAAATTTATCTGCATACTTGGCAAGATTAGGAAATGCTTTGCCTATAACACTTGTAAGCTTTTCCCAATTTGATACTAATAATCCTATAGCAACAACTATAGCACCTATACCAGTAGCCAATAATGCAAGTCTGAACAATCTTAATGCGCCTGTTGAAGCACCTACAGCACTTGCATAGAATAGCTTAGCCTTCGCCGCTGCTGCTGTGAAAATACTATCCTTCCTGCTTAATTCCTCCTGTATCTGCTGCAATGAAGTAAGCACTGTTAATGCTGCGTTTACCTTCAATAGCGACTTCTGTAACTCTTCATTTTCATCGCCAAACAAAGCCGCTGCGCCCTGTACTAATCCAAAAGCTGCTGTTGCTGTAGTTGCAACTCTAATAACCTTGTCAAGTCCTCTTGTGTCACTACCTGCCTGTCTAATCTCTGCTGCTGCATCAGCTATTGCATCCTGTAGATTACCTGCTTCATCACGTAACCTTTTATATTCATCGGTGTTTGCTTTACCTGCTAGTGCTAGCTTTGCTAATTCCTGTTGAATAGCTCGTAACTGACCACGTAATGATTGATTCTGTTTTGTAACATTAGATGTTGCTACTGCATTTTGCTGTAATTCTTGAGTTTGTGCATCCAAAGCCTTAGTAGCCTGACCAGCACTTACTGCAACATCCTGCTCACTTTGCGCTACCTTTTCAAGCTGCTGCGCTGATGTATCACCGCCTTTTACAACGAGGTTAATAATTACGTCACGTTCAGCCATAATTGCAAAAGTAACACGTCGTAATGTTACATTTTTTCGTGATTTACACTATTTTCATCAGGGTTCAGAGGTTTTATTTTGCCATTTTTTATATCCGCTTCAATCTTTTTTGCTAATGGTGAATGACCATCAAACTCTAAAATAGTGTTACATTGTATACCGCTGAAAAAAAATCAGGCTTTTTTGAGCCATTTCCTTACCGATGTTATTTTTGCCATTCTATAAATTTTGATATTGTTTGCGCATGAACCTGTATTGCGTTTTCAAAAGTTTGATGGTCAAAGTTGAATAGGTAGTTTTCGGCTGTTCTGCTACTTTCAAATCTCGCCCCCATCATGCATAGAATTACTTCCATTACTTCATGATTTATAATACTCCATGTATATAGAGGATCATTTGAATAAGATTTAATACCAATAATAATTTCTGATTTAGCCAAACTAAATGCAGCTCCATTGCTTGTTTTGTCCCAAATTACTTTGAAAGTTGAAGACAGAATATCTACATGATTTATCTTTTTAATTTTGACCATTGTTATTTTTCTTTTGAGCCTTATCAATCTCAATCAACTCATTCAATGCCGCAAAGTAGCTGTCAATGCTTAATTGCTCGGCATCTGCTCCGGTGAACTTGCGGATGGCGATGTCTGTCTTTTCAAGTTCTCTTGAAAATTTGAATATATCCGTTCCCTTTCGGCTATCAGATTTCCCAAAACAATCAGGGTATTTTCTTCTGAGATAGGAAAGTAAGACCTCATGTTTTTCTGAAGATTGGTCAAAAAAAAATCAGCCATAAGTGGATCGCTATTAAGCAGTTCAATCTTCCGGCTGTTGTACAGCTCACTGTAGCCTGTTTCTGTTTCATCGTCAATCAGATAGAATGTACAGAACAGATACTCCATAAGCGTTTGATTGGCATTCTTTAGCCCTGCTGCCCTCGCTTTGAAGTCCTTGAGGATATTCAGGCTGTTTGCCATCGGTTCTATCCTTTTAGCTGTCTTGGATTCCTGTATAGCAAAGGTTAGGTTATCTTCAATCTTACTGACAGCTTCAAGCCATTCGTGTTTTGTCATGTAGAAAGTCATCAGGTAATTGACAGCTTCTTGAATGTTACGGTAGTGCCTGCTGCTTATCTTACCGTAGTGTTCGGCTTTGTAGGTGTACAGCTTCGTTCCATCCTCGAATGTGTATACGTGGTCAAGTGGAACTGTGCGCTTGGTGGAGCGTTTAATTAGGTTCTTTATATATCTTATCATAGTTATCCTTCAAATATTTCCCATAATTCCATGCAATAGGTATCGTGATGATGTACAGCACAAACCAAATTCCACCAAATAGTCCAGGCACTACAATCAGAGCAATAAACACCACCGCTACTGTCAGCCAAAACGATACTTTGGCAATCGAGTTATACATACGTCTATTTCTCATTTTCAGCCATTTTAACAACTTCACAAATGTTGTTTGTGTCAAATATTTTAGCGGCATTCTGTTGCAGCTTTTGATAGTTATTTGTCTGTGTGAGATAAAGCAATGCAGCGGCAAGCCTGTTTTTTTCCATCGCCTCAATCGGGTGCTTTGCCAACTCAATGGTTAGATACAAGTGGCATTCATTGTAGGATTGAAGGTTTTGGATTATGGATGCGTGGTTCGTCACTATGTCTTTGTCTTGTTCAAAGTTAATGAATATTTATTGAATATATCTACCTCACTTTTGTACTTGTCAAATTTAAACAAATAATGCATCATATACCTCCATGCATCAACCGCATGCAAGCCTTGTTCTTTCTTTGCTTTGTTCAGCGTTCCATCTTTGTCAGGATAGCTGGATTGGATTTCAGCGCATAGATTAGAACATTCAGGATAGAATGACAGAAGCCCATCATCTAGTTTCGACAATGCATAGTTGCATAACTCCCTGCTAAACTTGTGAGGTGGGTTTGCTTTCGGCACTTTGATTTGTCCTGTGCTAATCTTTAACTCTCGCTTAATTGTGTCATAAAAGTCCCTTGCTGCTACCCTATCCGCACTCCCGGCCCTTCCAGCTGCATCCCCTGTTACAACTATGAATTGTGGCAGGCATCGCCCTGTTGCAATGTACTTACGGTGAAATATCCTGCATGTCGCCTCTAAAGGGGAAGCATTAGTTTCGGTATATTGGTTTGCTGAAATGTGGTCGATTATGTGTATAGCACCAAATGGCTGTTTCCGTGCTGCAACTATCAGCGTTGTAGGATCTTGGTTAAAGTCAAAAGACAGCACCCATTCGTATTTTGCCTCAATAATCGGCGTGTCATGGGTGTCGTGTTTGGTTCGGTTGTAAGCCCAAAAAAATGGGTTAGATTGAATAGGCGTACCCCAATCTCCTAAACAGTAAGGTATGTAATAAAGTGGATTGGTTTCTTTTAATCCCTCAAGAAATGCCTTTCTAACTTCTGTAACATATGGATTGTCTTTGTAGTTTGTCCATGTGCTTCTGTATGTAATATTTACATAACCATCATCAGTGCTAAATGTTTTTATATTTGTAAAATTCTTTTCTTTTGTATGACTAAACCAGTCTTTAAAGAGCCAAAAATCTGATTTGTCCGACACTTTTTTTGGCAATTCAGGGTTAAATACAAAGTAAATCTTGACACGTTCCTCATTGCTTCGTAAGGTTGTAAGTATCAAAGTTAGGTCATCTTGTGTAAGTTGATCGCCTTCTTCAATCCATGCATGTGATGGGTTTCGTATAGACTTTAATTTTTTGGGGTCATCGCATCCTCTTGCAATAAACATAGCACCGTTATCAACTTCAATTTCTAATGGTGACTTTCTGAAAGTAAAATGACTTTCTATATCATAATCATCGGTTATATCTTTTATAGTCTGCCATTGGCTGTCTTTTATACTTTCGTAGGTTTTTTTGATAAGAATGCATCTGAAATTTGGTTTTGTAATGCTTTCAAATGATAGCTGCATACCAACATGTTGCGACTTACCGCTATCTCTGCCACCCCAAACAAACTCTATATCAAAGTGTTGGTCATCAAGCAGATGGTGATAGCATGGCAGAAAAATATCATAATCTACCTCGTATATCATTTTTTCTTTTTACCGATATAGATAACTTGATTATTTGCATCTACTTTAGCATCTATATCAAGAGTATCTTTTGGCTTACCAACGGCATGTTCAAATACAAATTTTATCAATGATGGTTCTTCTGTTTCTATAAGAAACTGCATCCCACCTTCTAATGAGCCAAATTTAGAAACAATAGCTGTTATAGCTAATTCCCTCGATTTCATTTCATCGTGGGCTGATTTGCGCCCTCCGCCTTTTCTTGCTCCTCCGTGTCCATTTGCCATCTTGAAAACTCTTGTTTAAACAAGTGTTGTAATTACATTATCCTTTGCAAATTATCCCAAAGATATGAATTATCTAACAATTGCGCTAATGTGTACTGCTGATATGGTTTAACAGGTATTCTGTCGTTTATGATGCCGTCATGCTTGTTTTCCAGCGCCCAATTAATAAAGTTCTGAACTGTCCAGTACTTTGCCTGACGTGGTAGTTGGGTTAGTCTAATCATTATCGTATGGTTTAAATTCTTTGCTTTGCTTTTCTCTGTTGGCAAGGTAGATACTGCTTGCTGACAGCTTTCTTTTTTCAGACTGTGTGTATACGCTTTGACAGGTCTGCTGCTGATCGTGACTGTAAAAATAATCCATAATTCCTGAAGGTGCAAGGAATGTTGATTTCGTAAGGCCTGCATTTTTTATACGTGCTGAAAGCCCTCCGTGCTCATATCCCCATTTACCATATCGTTCATCCATTCCTCCGACTGTCTCAATGCAATGCCTAGTAAAGTAAAGCAGGAATCCGCATCCGTTGCTGAAGTAGTCTATTCCGTTGACTGTTCTTAACAGCCGGTGTTTGCTTTTCTGACCGTTGGCAAAATGTGTAAACGTTACTGAAGCGTGTTGCAAACATGATTCAATGAATGGCATGTGCCAGTTCTCTTTTATGGGATAGCAGTCATCATCAGCTAAAAAAAGATAGTCAACTTCCATTGCCATCAAAGCAGCAATGCACCTGTTTTTTGACTTTGCAATGCCTATTTTGTTATGGTCGTTGTGGGTATATATAAATGTTCCTTCTGGAGAAAGACGCTGAAATTCTGTGAAACATTGCTCATACAGATACTGTCTTTCAGGAGTTGTTGTTATGCCAATGCCTATCTTCATGATACTTTCAAAAGTGTGTAATTTGGCATTTCTGTAACTATTGATTTGTATTGGATGTTGTGAAGCCCATCTGATGTGCCGGCTTTCAGCTTATTTACGTTTTGCCTGTACAAATGCTGATTCAGTTGCCTTGTGTGTGGCAATGATTGGAATATGCAGTCAGGTATGTGTTGTACTTTCATGCCGGCTCTTTCAATCCGCTTTCTGAAATCATCATCTTCAGCTCCCCATCCTTGGTAGCTATTGCTGAATCCGTTGCATTTGATAAAATCGGATTCATTTAGCAGTATTACGCCACCGCAATAATCAGGGTAGGGCATAGTGTATTTGAACTGACTGCATGCAGTTGCTATGTGTGTTGGTTTATTAGGGTAGCCATATACTTCTGATGCATCTTGGTTTAGGTAAAGCATGTCAATGTCATGAAAAGAAAAGTAGTTTTTTGTTGCCTTGTAATGCTTGCTGACAAAATCAAATCCGCAGTTCAACAGCCATCCTCTGTTAAATGGCTGCTTGTTATTTTGCTCAACTATTACAATTTTAGCATGTGGTAAAATGCTGGAATAGTGCGGAATAAACATTGCTAAATGTTGCTCCCTGTCACGATACGGAACTATTATAAAGAGTTGTTGCATAATGCTTTTGCTTCGTTGTAAATCTTATCTATCCTACGTGTGTGGTACTTATGGTTGCCATATGTTCTGCTGTACCATGTATGCATAAGAAATGGGGTTACTGTTGTTATTTTGTCGGAATGTATTGCTGTTTGCATGTTGGCAGGTTTGCCGTAAAAATGTAGCTTTTGGAATAAGCCGTTAAAACATTCATCCATTTCGCAATGTTTCTCTATAACATCAGGCTTTGTATTAATAATTTTAATACATTGCTTCACGTCAAAAATATTGAAAAATGGGTTATGAACGTACTTTGAGTTGTTGCGCAACGGATGAAAATTTAAAGCATCAGGCATACCATAATGTGAGTATCCATCTTGTGCCATAAATTCTATTATTTGGTCAATTTTTGTCCAATCTGTAATAAAACAATCCTCGTCTATGTTTACGATATAATCGTAGTCAAGTGTCAGAATTTTTTCAAGATAAGTAAGCGCATCACTCCAATGGTTCAGTCCCATGTACCTGATGCGTGTGATATGTGCAGGCAATAATGATTCCATTCTTCTGTATAAAATGTCATTGCAGGATCGCGTGGTAGTCGCTATTCTCATTTGGCTATCTTATCAAACACGTAAATAGATTTCTTGAACCACCACAAGTCTTTTCCGCCTTCCATCCTTAGATGGTCTGTCTGTATTCGGTTAAAAGTATATCCCAACTTTTCAATGGTCGGTATAACATATCCTGCATCTTTCTCATTTACATGACCGTGTCCTCCCTGACATTTTACAGCCCATGATATTACAAGTTTACCATTACAATGCCTATCAAGGTTTTCAAGTACTTGCTTTTCCTTTTCTTTGGGTATGTGTTCAATGACTTCAAGGCATAGCACCGTGCCTTTTATGCCAACTGTTACATGGTTACTAATATCTGCCTGAACTATTGTTTTGTGAAATGCTATCTTGTTAATATCCGGTGTGCCTTCAAGCCCTATAACTTTGAATTTGTGCTTTGACAGTTCTGCAATGTAGTAACCTTGTCCACATCCAAAATCAATAACCGGATGTTCTTTTGGCAATCCAAATCTTAATGCCATTGCAAGTCTTGGACTGTGTTTGTGCTGTGTCTGTGCATCTTCAAAAGTAAATATCATCTGTGTGTAGATTGATTTTGTCCTATGTGCCTTACTGCACCTTGTTTTAAAATAGCTGTAATATAACCCTTTTCAAAGTAGTATTCACCTATTTTCTGCTCGTCTTTCGGGCTGCTTATTTGAGATGGATTACCTACTATCTTTGTGTATGGTGTGTAATCTTTTAGCCTACGAAGTACCGGATTAAAAGAAAAGCCTCTCCACTTGTAATTTGTATCTACCAAATCAAAGCTGTTGTTCAGCTTTATAATTGGGTGCGAGTTCATCTCGTTTTGTTCTCTCAAATGTACTTGTAGTATTAAAGGATATGTTTGAAGTATTAATTTACTTTCCTCAATAAATCCGCCTCTGTAAAATTCCCAGTCATCCTCGCAATGAAAAATGTAAGGTGTTTTAACAAGTGAATATGCTTTGTCAATGGATCTGATTTGGCCAAGTTTTGGCGAGTTGTAAATTACATTTAAACCTTTATTTTCAAATTCGGATAAGTCAGCAGCTCCATCTTCAATGATAATTATCTCTGCAAAATAGTAGTATTTAGTCAGGCTTTTTAAAGTTTGCCTTAACAGTTCTATTCTGTTACAGGATGTAATTACACAAGTAATATCAGGATAAAATGTCATTTGCTGTACCTTATTTCAAAGTTGAGCTTTACTCCATTATCTTCAATTTGGCAGTCGTATATGTTCAGCATTTTTACTTTATAACCTTCTGTTAAAAGTTCTGCTTTCCCGGATGCAGCTTTGCAGAATCCTTTTGCATCACGATAATAAACAACGGTTGCTGAACCTACATGTATTTGGTTGCAACCTTTTAAAATGTGTCTTTGATTCAATGGCGTTTCAGCAGGTATAACCAAGAGTAACTCCTGATAGTACAGCGTGTTGTATTGTACTGAAATAACTTTTTGCGTGATGTTGTCAACAAAAACAACGCTGTCAATGTCTTGTATTTCGCTGTTAATTTGCGACTGATTGACAAGATTTATCTGCTTATCCTTGCTGCATGAAGCAAGTAGGAAAATCGCTGTTATTAGTGTGATTAGTTTCATTCTGCATCTTTTACAAACTGCCCATCAATAATTTTACCATTCCGTTTTTCGATAATGTTCAACACATCTTCCAAACAGTCCATCAAGTCCACATTTGCCATTTTAGCCCCGATTATGATTGTCACAAGTACATCACCCAAAGCGTCGGTATAAGCTGGAAAATCGGCTTTGTGTGCAGCCTCAAGTAATTCTGTTGCTTCCTCAAGTGTCTTGTATGCTTGACTTACTCTTGTAGCTTTGGTCAGTATATCTTTCTGCTTTGCCCACTTTTCAACTCTTGCTGCAAGTATTTCAAATTTGCCGGCATTTATCCTGACTGACCTTATGCCTTTTAGCATTCCGGCTTTTGTCTTATACATTTCGGATACTGCTATCGTTTCACCATTGGATGCCACTAGCGTGAAGTAGTGCTGATTGTCTTGTGATTTGTGTTTAATAAATTTGTTTGCCATTGTCTTTTGTTTTAAGTAACCCTTCCTTTGTTTCAAAAGCCATACTGCCATGAGAGAGAACCTGAGCCGTTGCAGGATCTCCCTGCACACCATACGGTTGGGTCGTTATTGTTTTGGTTTTAAATCCTTGCACCATCCATTAGCATCAATTCCATTCCACAACGTGTGAAAGTATGCATGCTCAATGCCGTATGCTGCAAATGCTGTTTTGAAATTAGTTAATAGCTGGTAATTTCCAAGCGTGTGACCATTTGCGCGTTCCTGATAATTCCAATTGAACTCAGTTACTCGCTTTTCAATTTCAGAAGGAAACTGCGTTACAGACCTGCGGACTGCTTCCATAATTCCAGCTTGTGAGGCATCTGTAACGTATATGTGCGGAGCAATGAAGTCATAGTACTTATCAGACAATACAGCAGAGTTGTAGTTGCGTGAACGCATGGTCTGAGATATATCAACAGATACGCCAATAGGTGCATCTGTGTATTCTCTGACAATTGAAGCAATGTTCTTTAAATGCCGCTGCCATTCTAAGCAGTTCCCATAGATTATTTTCTCAATGTTTGAGCCGTATTTTAACCTCTCCCATACTGTCGGGCTGCCTCCGTTAATGCCTGTTATTGCAGGATAGAAGTAGCTTTCATTTTCAAGTTCAACGCTGTCAATCTTTATTGACCACATTTGTAGAAAATGCATCAGACTGCCAACGTCTTTTCTAGCAATCTGCCAGTCTGTTTTTCCGTTGATATAGCTGCTGTGTGAGTTAACTACAATTGCAGCGCCTTTAAATCCGGCATCATGGTAGAATCTGCGGAATGCATGCCAGTAGCTCTGTGTCGGTTGTTGCTTTTTTCGTTTGCTTAGGCGTTCGGCAAGTACCGGGTCATTGTAACCAACTGTGTCCAGTGTCATGGTGTTTGCTCGAGTCCCTGTAATCCTACAGGTTTCCCACATATCCAGCGGTGTATTAAACTTCAACTCTTTGATAAATCCAGCAGGGAAGTATCCGTTATTCTGAAGGACATCCTGCATTGCGTCGTGCTGTATGCCTGTATTGAATCCTATTCTCATTTAGCTAAGGTAATTATTATTTTTTAAAATGGTATTTCTTCGACTGGTATTTTTTCAAGCATAGTGCGCAACTTGGACAAGCTCTTAAATTTTCCTTGTATGTAATAGCCGATTGTATAGCCCTTCAATGTTCTTTTCATAATCTTGCCAGTAGCGATATTAACAACTATACTATTTTTAGTTATAGCGTAATTTGGATTATTTTTTATACGCCAGTATACACTATAACTGATTGACATTCTTACGCTTTTCATGTATGTAGAGTTTCGTAGATACAGTAGTTATATGAAATGCCTTGATGACGTGTTCCAAATGAAATTCCGTGAAGGAAAAACAAAAAGAAAAAGCCACCGCACTTTTTATTCATAATCACGACAATACTTCTTTTCAAGTTCACGAATTACTTTTAACGTTTCAATGTTCGTTTCCAATCTTGCATAATAATGATAGCCAAAATTATCAGTTGCCTCATCGCCCATATATAAGTGCCTTATCCCGTCAAAATAAGCTATGCCTTGAAATAAGCAACTTGCAAAACAGTTATCAGCATTCCAATTGTCATTTTCGTATTCAGGAGTGCAAACACCACCAGTATTTTCAACCGCATAAAAGTTAAATCCTAATCCTATTTCTTCATTAGGTTTATAGTAAACTCTTACGTTGTGATTTGGCACTTCAATAAAATCCCAATCACATACACGCTCATCTTTATGATATTCGTGTTTTATGTCTTTTAAATAAATTTCTTTCATCGCTTTTTTCTTTTTGTTTTTCTGTTCAGTTTTCAATTCAAGTTTAGTGCTAAATAAGTCGGCACTTCATATAACAGCGGTTTGGCAAAAGCTGCCATTGAAATTCCGTGCGAAAATTAAGCATCCGTTAGGCAGCCTTCGCCAAGCCGCAAAACGTTAGCCGTAATTGCTACGACACTATGTTCAAACAGTCCTCTGAATAACCAGTATCTATTGCCCACCTTGCAAATGTTTTGAATTGTTCGCCAAACATATCGGGCTTCCAGTTTTTATCAAATGAAAGAGAATATAATGGCGTTCCATCACAATCCCTATCGTGTCCAACCACAAAAAGCCTTAATCCTTTTTTTGGGCTTTCCAAATAGCTATCATCAAAATTAACTTCAACCAATGCTCCTAATGGAATGTTATGGCTTTTTGCGTTGTTCTCTTCCCGATATGTTTTTCCTGTTTCGGGATTTTTAAGGTCTGCAATGTTTATTAATTCCATCTTTTTGAAATTTATCCTTGAAACACCGCAACTACGGCTAACAAGGTGTTTATAAAATTGGGGCTGACAACCAAGCACTCAGCCGTTGTGCTTTTATTTAACTTCGGTAGTGGTATGAACATTTGAGCCTTGAATGCCCCAACTTCATAAACACCCAATACGTTAGGGGCAAGCACAAGAACAGCCTGCCCCAATAACTTTAATCTTCCAATCGAACAATGCGTTCTAACAAGCACTGGCTATATGTTTCCATAGCTTTAACTTGGATATTGAGCAATGTCATTTGAACACTGTCAATTTCTTGGAATTTTTCACTTGCGATAAAAGTTCTTAATTTTTCTAACTTTTCGCTCAATTCTGCCTTTTCGATTGTAAGGCGTTCTTTAAATGTACTCATAAAATAAAGTATTAAATGCCAGCCCCTAACAATATATATAGCAAATTGGGGGTTGTTTACAATCCGCTACATTCGCACTCTTTATTTATTTTCTGCAAGTTGATAGGTTCGTGCGTTCTATTCCCCAACTTGCCATATACGAAACGTTATACGCAAGCACTACCTACGTACTCCGAAATCAGATTTTCGTAATTTGCACATACGACCATCCGATTTGTGATGAAATACAATCCCTTCAATATCATTTGTGGCATCTGACAAAAACGCTTTCAAGTATTCAAAATCCAAAGAAGATAATTGCAATACTTCGCATCCGTGCTTTACAAGTTTATGCCCTTCAATCTTTTCGGGGTTGCCCTGTACTTTATTTCCGCAAAGTTCATAAGTGCCATCTTCTTTTACCTGTAAAGCATCAAAGCCCTCAAAGAAGTATTTGTCCTCGTTTTTGTTTCTGTCGCATTTTAACCAATGTGGATGATGTCCAGTAATTGTATCGGCTTCTTGACAAGGAATAGCACCGTCAGGAACTTGTCTGCCTTTCTTTACATCGTATCGTTTGTAAAGTTCACCGTTAATGATAGCGGTTGCGGTTCCATCAAATTTGCGTGTTGCAATTCCTTCTCCATCAAATACCCATTGATTTTCGGGATTGATTTCATTAATTACTCTACCCAAGTCGTTTGGGTCTTTTTTGAATAGTGTGCTGATTTTTTTCATTTATATTTCAATTTAAAGTTATTTACTAAATAATCCGTACCAGCGTATAACAGCGGCTTGGCGGCATTAAAACGACCGCCAAGCCGCAAACCGTTAGCCGCAACCCTAAAAGAGCCGCTGCTGTGCCGAGAAGTTTTTAAAACGCTTTTCTTGCTTCTCGTAATATTCGGGGTCTATTTCAAACCCGACAAATTGTTTACCCGCCTTATTTGCCGATATTCTACTTGAACCGCTTCCTACATGGGTATCTAAAATCAAATTAGCCTCCGCACAGTAGTTTTTAATTAGCCAGTCATATAGTTTTATTGGTTTTTGTGTTGGGTGTATAGTTCCGCCCTCTACCATCAATTGCCCTCTGTTTATTATTACTCGCCTCAATGCTTTATCAAATGAAGTGTAAGCAAGTTCCCCATCGCTCATGCTTAAATCTTGCCCTTTATCCCAAAAAATCCAACCCATCGAAGCGGGTAAATAATCAGTAAAGTAATTTGCACCCCAAATAATTTGATTTTTAGAAACTCTAAAAAGTTCCTGCCAGTATTCCGAAGTGGGCTTTTCATAATCCCAGCCTTTATCGGCAAAGTGTTTTCTTTTATGTTTTGGATTCTTTGTAAATGTTTCGGTTTGCCCACTTCTACCAATTCCGTATGGCGGGTCAACAATTGCAACATCAAAGTGGTTATCTTCAAAGCGCTTTAAACCTTGTACACAGTCCTCCAAATAAACGACAGACAAAGGGCAGCGGCTAACACATGGTATAACCAATGGCGGCTGCGGTGGTGTGCTTATGTTCGTTTCTTCGTTCATGCTTTTATGTATTTTGATAAATTTATACTCTTAATCCGCCACTGGTCATACCATCAACGTTATACGCAAGCACTACCATCCGTTTCCAAATGAAATTCCGCAATTAGCCACTTCAAGGCAGGTTTCTTCCATTTGTTTAGTTTTCGGATAAGCAACTTATTTGCCTTTGGGTAAAAGTCCATTACCCCATATCCGTTCAACTCAAAAGTATATCTCCCCGTTTGAGCGTCGTGTTTGACATTGCACTTTGCTTCAAGTTTAGGCAACCAAGTTTCTTCAAATCTTTCGTTTCTTTCCTCACGAATAAGTTGCTTACCTAATCCAAGCGCTTTTAAGTCATTTTCTTCTGTGGCTAATTGCTCACGTAATTTATCAGTACTTGTCATTTCAATTTAATTTTGTTGTTAATAATCCGTGCCAGCGTATAACAGCGGTTTTGTGCAAGCTGCCCGACCGCACAATGCTAACGCTTCGCAGCCTGACACAAAGCCGCAAAACGTTAGTGGCAACCCTAAGAAACCTCGTCTTCGTCCCATTCTGCATCAGGTAAATCCATTTCCATTTTCAAATCATCAAGTTCAGTTTCTAATCTTGAAATTTTACTGTAAACTTCTCCGCTCCAATCTTCAATTTCCAATTCAGCATTTAATACTTGCTCTAATTTCTTATCCAACTTCTTGTAAAATTCAAGTTTCGTTCTTAGTTGGATTAACTTTTTTCTATTTGCGTCCATTTTATTTTGATTTGTGAAGAAGGGCAGCCGCTAACAAGTGCTATACAATATGGCGGCTGACGTGCTTCGATTAAACATTTTACTTAATTCAAACTTTGGTGCTTCGTATTGGGCTTTCGTGCTAAAAATCCGCCACATCGTATAGCACCGATACGTTAGCGGCTATTCTTCAAAAAACGTTTAGCTTGTTTGATTAAACGCTCAATATCAACACCACATTCAGTTCCGTTACCATTTTGGAATCCTTCCCATGTGTAATGTTCTCCAGTGCATCCGTTCCGACATTTTTTGTCAAGTACTTGAACAACTTTTTCGGCAAGACGAACAGCCGCTAACATGGTATTGCTTCCATGTGGGCTGACGTTCAAATTTTCATCCATAGTATTTCAATTTAACATTAGTAATTTATTCGGCTGACGTGCAATAAATCCCACACGGCAGCAATACCCGTCCGTTAGTGGCAAGCCTAAAGACGTTGCAACCTATCTATTTCGGCAGCGATTAACGCACCTGCCTTTTGAAGTTCACGAATACGGTTATCAGGAGTAGGCTTCCACCACTTTTTTTCAAATGGCCAAATGTGTGGTGTATTATCATATCCTTCTGAAGTTGTTCGTCTGTAAAGTTCAGCAGAGGCATAAGCAGCGGCTGCGTGTGCTAAATCACCAGTGTTGTGTTGGTCATCGTGTTCAGGTGTCCAACCTTCTTTTTCAATTTGTCGCTGCCTTTCTTCGGCAATTAATTCAATTCCTGTTTTCATTTTATTGAGATTTGTGGTTAAAAATCCTTACTGAACGCAAATCCATCGTTCCTTATAATCAAATTTACAAAAAATATTTACATTTCATCACTCAGAAAATATTTTTTTTGCATCATCAATCGAGCGCACAATCTCATATCGGTAGCCATTCGATTCAATCAGCTTTTGCCACTGCTTCTGTTCAGGCGATTGTTTGCCAGTTGCTGTTTTGCATTCGATAAAAACTACCTGTGCATTGCCTTTTAGATACGTCAAATCAGCTACTCCAGGCACTCTCCCTTGTACTTTTGCTTTTTCGCCCTGTGCTGCGCTGTTAGCATTGTTGTGGTTGCTGAATAGCAGGCCATATCTTTCAGGATATTGAAGCCGATAGTATCTAACTATTGCAGCTTGCAAATGCTCTTCTGGTTTCCCTTTCTTTTTTTTAGGGATGGTTGCAAGTATTTCTTCGTATGTCATAATTCAATGCCCTCGACCGCATAAAAAAAATCACATCCGTTTAAAAACAAAATAGCCTTCTTTTCTCGGTCAAGTGAAAGATTGCTATACTTACTTTCGAGAAAACGGTATTGCTCAGGATATGCCCGTATGAACCAATCCAGTACAATTTCTTTGTCAAGTTCAGGCAAATATTCACCTGTCGATGTTTCCATCAGAGTTTTAATTGCAACGGTGTTCGCAGCTGCTTTGCTTATGATTGGTCTATGTTGGTCAAAAGTGACTGTCATATTCTGCAAGTTAGGTAATATTTTATTGAGTTGTGCCTGACGTATGTAGTTGCCTTTGTCATCGAAAACGTTAATGTTTTTGATTATGATAGACGGCTCGCCTTCGATTATAGCGTAGTCGTAGGTTGTTATTTTGGCGTGGTAAATCATTGCTTTATCTCCTTTATCCAGTTAATAATCGTCTGTCGGCTTACTCCAAGCGTTTCAGCCGCTTTACTTTTGTTTATATCAGGATTTGCCCTGTATAGCCTTGTAAATGATTCCTTTGGCGTTTGGCTGCCTGATAACTCTGTTTTTATCTTTTCACTCTCAATAGCGTCTATTTTGACTTTATGTGACATATTGATAAAATAGTCTGATAACAGCTTAGCCTTATGCAAACTATCAGCCTGAATATCGCTTAAAAATGAACGATTGCCATTAGCCTTATCAATGATGTCAAATATCAAAGCAAACCTCGGAATGTATGACTTCTGTTTTGGGAGCATTGATTTCATATACTGATTTATACTGTCATCATTCTGCTTATTGCTTATTTCATTGAATATCTCCTGCCATATTTTTTTACTTTCATCGCTGAAACGAATCACTTTTGAAACGATGCTGCCATCCTCTCTTACTTGTGTGTTGCGTTCACACAAATGGCTTATTGTCTGCAAAAGCAACTCATAGTGATTAGCTAAGTTCTCATCCATTTCGGCATCATTCCAAAAGTCAACCTTTAAATCAGGATAGCTTAATAGTATCCTGTCAATAAAACCATTTGCTTTGTTTTCCGATGTAAATACAGATTCCAGTACACCAGGCTGTATGCCACCCATAACCGGGATAAAGGTGTTTTCAATGTAGTTTGACCTGCTTACTTTCCTGACCAATGCCACAGACTTATTACTCCAAGATGATAACCATGCTTCCAAGTCACCGCCTCCACGATACTTATTCATGTCTTTTATCCATCCGTTTAACTCGTCTTTTAAAACACCTACTCCTGTAGGCACTTTTTCGTGAAGGTCTATCAATGCCTCTAGTGTCAAGTCATCGACTATGAACTGATTTTTAACAGGCTCCTCAATCTCAATGGCCTTCTTTTTTTGGTCTTTGTCTAAAGCCTGATATTCCTTCCATTCCTTGTATCGTTTGTTATAGTCCCTTATTTTCTGACCGTTGATCCTGTTCAATGGTTTAGCCATTATATCAATAGACGGCGACTTTCCTACACCGGGCTTACCAATTAAAGCCAGCCACATTGAACAGGCTTCCTGCCAGCCGGATTTGATTTCAACCTTTACCCGGTTGCCAATAAGAAGGGAGCAACACCATAAAAACGTGCATCCCATGTAGTCAATGGAGTTATTCAGCGTCCTGTTTGCTTCTATAACAAATACCTTAGCGATATCAGGCAACACTTCAACCGGGAATGCTATATCTTTCGTTTCAAAATTAGGCTTTTCAATTATAAGGCTTTCAACTACATACCTGTCACCGTAGCCCATATCATAGAGTTCTTTGGCTGCTTTTTTATAGTCACCGTTATGTTCACGATAAGCATAACATCCAAAAGCAGATAAGGCTTTTTCAGCAGGGTAAAAAGTACCGGTGCTAAAAAGATACAGCAACTGTTTTTCCTTAAAAATATATCCGCTGTGTGCGCTTTCTGCACCATGCCTTTTTATAATTGTGCGCTCGCTGGTATCGCGTACTACTTTGAAATCCATTTGCACTACATCCCATACCGTATTCCTTTGATTGAAATCATCCCATGTAGTCAGGCGTGTGCCGTTTGGCTCAATGCTTTTTTTCTTTACGTTATCTGGTATTACCTCCTCCGGCTGATAATCAAAGTACCTGCATATCTGAATGATTGTATCGCGTTCCTCGTTGCTTATTTGCGTTATTTCGTGATATTCCAGACCGTTCAAGCTTTCCGGGTAAACTACAGCATATCCACCTGTTCCTCTGGTTTCAATCAGTGCTTTGCCGTCTTTCTGTTTGGCCAGCTTCAAATTGCCTTGACAGTTTGCTGCTTTGTAAACGATGTGAAAGCCAAAGTTAAGCGTCTTATAAATCGCTATTTTTTTGTCAAACTCGTCTATGTTATCTCTAAGGAAAGATATGATGTCTGCCCATTTGCTTTTCCGTTCGTCTATGTCTTGAATTACTTTAAGGTCTATATCAACAACCTCAATGCCGTTTACTCCGGTGCAGTAGCCGTAAAAAAAATGGTCAATATTTTTAGACCATTCAGCAGCCTGTGACCAATGTGTTACCGATTCACGTAAATGCTTCCATTGGCGAATGCCGTTGACTTTATTTATAGGATGCTTGTCTTTGTTGGCTGATAGCAAGCTGTAACCAGCATCAGGCATTAACTTCAACTTTGAGTAGTCGTAAGTCATAGAGTTAAAATATGAAGCCCTACAAGAGTGGATTGATTGGCTATCACCAAACGAAGCAACCAAGTCAATGCTTCGCCTGTTTTATCCACCCTTATAGGGCTGTTTTCAATTTGTCTTTTCATTGTGACTGGATTTTACTTTGTATTGGAAGCCATCCGATACGATGCAAATATACTATTGATTTTTAAATGTACAACTGTAAAATCACTGTAAACAACGTATGAGTGATTTTTACACATATGATATGTCAAATTTTACAGTTAGGCATTGATAATCAATACTAAAGTGTAAAATTTTACACTTTACAGTTCGAAAAAAATATTTCACTCAAAAACTTTTTGTGAAAAAATCTTCTGTAAAATGTAAAATTTACAGTTAGGCATTGATAATCAATACTAAAGTGTAAAATTCGGCTGTACACTTGTGTAAAATTTGCTAATATGTACTTTACAGTTTAGCCATAAAAAAAGCCCTGCATCTCTGCAAGGCTCAATAACACAAAACACAAAAATCAATATTAAGACAATATAATTATTTTAGGCTTATAACAACTTAAATTTATAAATCTTTTTTTTGTTTAATATAATTTTTTCTCCATTCATTATATCTTTCCTTATTAGCATGATACCAATCTCTTGATCTTTTCTTTGCTCTCTCTCTAAAATCTTCATTATCTGCATAGTATTTTTTTGTATACTCGACACTGCATTTATTACAACGTGTTGTTTTATAATGTAATCCTGTTCTTTTATCATACAATAATCTAAATTCATCAGGATGCTTAACTTGATTGCAGACGCAACATTTTTTTTCAAATAGCTTGATTCCATTTTTTAATTGGCTTTCAGCTAATTCTCTATATTTTAAATAGTGTATTTTTCTTAGTATTACTTTCCTATAATTTTCTGATTCAGATATTTCTTCATAAAACTCGTGTATTATATCCATATAGGTATAATTTTTAAGCTTTATATCAAAGTATCCAAGCATTGCTTTTGTATAATTATAGTATTCATTTAGGATGTTTTCCATCTGTTTCTTCTGTTTAATTTAACCATTTTACATTTTAAGTAATTTTTAAAAAAAAAATTACAAAAGGTAATCCAAATAGGCAATTTTTTAGATTATTTTAAGTTTTTCCATTTCGGATATCCTAAAATTGATTGAATCTGTTCATCGCTAATGTGCTTGATAATTTCAGCAGGTGTTTTGTAAGCTGTCAGATTTATGTATGCATCCAGCAAAAATGAGTTTTCCATATTATGTTAGTTTGAATAGGTTAAAGTAAAATAATCAAACTCCTATGTTAGGCTGTCGGTCTCCTTTGTACAAGTTCACCTCGTACAATATCTCTTCATCTAATTCCCTGTAATATGGATCAGTTTCCACCAGCGCACCCCATGCTTTGATGGAATTAATAACTGTGCTATGGTCGGATCGCTTCAGATTAAACGCCACCGTTTTTAAAGGAAGGTTGCAATAGTAGTACATATAAAATGCAGCGCAATGCCTGGCAAAGGCTACATTCTGCTCTCGCGTTGGTGATAGGATAGTAGCTGGTTTCAACTTGAACTTTTCAGCGACTATCTGTATTACCTCTGATGGAAGGATTTTAACGAATGTATCTTTGTCGATTTGCTCTCCATCGAAAAATACCGATACCGATTTGCCTGTTATGTGTTCCGCTTTCCGGCAGAAAGATTCTATCAGCAGTTGCAGCTGTCTGTATTCGGATGATTTCATAGCAGTGGCAGTAATTCCTTAGCAATATACTCCCTCGCTGCCATAACTCGCATTTGAAGCATCGTAATTAATTCAGAGTCATAATCTATGCTGAAAGATTTGAGGCGATATTTTTCGTCTAAATGTCCGTATGTCATTGCACGTTCCCAATGCATGTGTTCAGGCGTGTCCATCAGTACATATACAAGTCGTGCTTTGCGTTTGCCTGTCAGGTGCATGTATATCTGCAACTGGTAAAAGTAGTCATCATTTGGTACTTCTGTTTCAAACAAAGGAAACGTAAAACAGTCCCATGAACATTTAATATCTATAACTTCATCATCCGCTACGATGTCAGGCGTACCGATGAAATGTTCATCCATGTAATGCGTTTCATTCTTTAGCACAAACGGCAGGTCAAGAACCTGAATAGCATAGTCAATCGCTGCATCTTCCAGCAAGTTCCCTTTCTCGATGTACTTGGATTTAATTTCCTTTTGATAGCCGTATATTTCAGTTGTCAAGTAATCCTTGATATGTGAAATAGCACTCTCACTCAAAATAATTTTATCTTTTATTGCAGACAACTCTTCGACTAGTTTTATGCACTGTGGTATTTTTTCATTTCTGATTTCAACAGCACTTTTACAGTTTTGGTCTTTGAATGAAAACAGCTTTTCTTTCAAAGCGCTTAGATTATTAACAGCATCAACATACTTTTCAGCGTTTGTTTTGCCCTTTGGATTAGTTGCCAGCTTACCGCCAGCGGAAGCCCTTAGTTTGAATTGAGTGTTCATGGCTTAAGATTTGCTTGTGTTATGAATCTCTGATAATCTTCGTCTGTCATCTTGTATTTTGCCTGTACCTGCTCTATTTTAGCCTTGCCGTTTTTAACGGCCTCCACCGCTTTATTCCAGTTAGGGTGTTGCGGATTGAAGTCGTAAAGCGATAGGTCAATTCCGTATGTGATATCATCTTTTCGATTGAGGTCAGATCCAAAAAGCTTTCCAAAGTGATCACATGCATCTTTTATAGCAACTGTCTTCGCTATCGGAAAAGCCATAGACAAAGCCCCGTTATTGATGTTTGCCAGGTCAGCAGGTGAAGTGCCTTTAGCTGTCTGCAACTGGCAAGCACCTATACCATCATGGTATTCCCAAGTTGAAGTAACAGGATCAACGTAATGCACTCTTACCGTCACCCAAACCCCGTTGAAAGCAGTACCTTGACCTGTTATTTCAATTCGATAAGACTTAAATATTGAACGCAAAAGATACTCCACTCGTTCGATTGGCAGGTACTTGTAGCCTTTAATGAATGGATGTACTTTAACCCATTCAGCTGCTGGATCCTGATTCAGCAATGCAACTAAGGCATCAGACTTCTGCACAGCGAGTTTATCGCTGTACAGGTCTTGTATTTTTGGAAGGTTGCTCATGATGGAATGTCATTTTTCTCGATTGGCAATAATACCCATTCAGCTACAACCGCTGATTTCGGATAGCCGTCGTTCATGTTATCTACTACCTTTAAGGCTACTTGTTGCGCTTCTGCAAATGTGGTGTATGGCTGTTTATATTCGCCATTTATTTTGAGCCAGTATTTCTCTTTGAGGAATACATCGACTTCTTTGATAATTTGGATGTTCATGATTTTGCGTTTTGATTGTTATCTATCTTGTCTAAGGTCACGTAAGTAGTCAGGATCAATTTCATTCTCCGCCAGTTCTTCTTGCAGCAGCAATTCAATTTCATCCATCACTGACTTGCACCCTATTGTGTAGTCCGCAAATTCAAGGAGGTCTGTCGCAGTTACAAGCTGAATTCCTGTTATCTCGGGATACTCTCTCTCGCCTTCCCATTCCACTTCTATGGATATGCCGTTCCAGTGGATAATCCTTGAGTTTGGTTTTTGCTTTGCCATGTTCGTTATTTTTATCTTACTACTGAATACTCATCTGTTTTCATGAATTTATTCCAGTCATTACCAGTCCAATATTGTGCTGAATTGAACTCTGATTTTGACATTGGAATAGTCCTGTACTTCGAACCGTTAATTCTCAAAGTAAAAGTTCTCGCTGATTTGTTCGAGGCTACTTTGATTTCTTTGCCTGTGATTGTTGTTAAGATTTTCATTTTCTTTCGTTTTTATTGTTATTGATAGACCAAAGATAGCTATTTATTTTTTATAAATACA
>QXGG01083207.1_pt1 | contig 36934 bp, 55 predicted proteins | sample 1982491 | NCBI WGS metagenome assembly QXGG01 (sample SAMN09924614, study PRJNA488089) | Wastewater metagenome, whole genome shotgun sequencing project. | isolation source: South African research farm wastewater | place: South Africa: Irene, Agricultural Research Council, Animal Production...
GCTGGTAGCTGGTGTGGGTGTCGCAACGGGTTTGTCCCAGGCTCCGCCACGTGCGTTGCATGTTTTGTGCAGGAGTCGTTGGGCGAGGTTGCTTTGTTTGTTCTTGGCGTACTTCTGGGCTTGCCCCGGTGGGTGGTCAGCCTCTAGTGCGTGGCTGTCAAAGTTCTTTGACGCTTCCCTGTACCTGGGTTTTCCGCATTCAGGGCAAGGTGATCCGTCGATGTGCTGTGCGAGGAGGGCTTTTCGACGTCGCTGGTGTGCGTATCCGTAGCCGCGTTCGGTGCTTCCTTTTTTGGGGGCCATTCTTTGACCTCCCTCTTAGTGTGATCGGCGGGGTTTGAACCCGCATCGTCCAGGGTCACAGCCTGGTGCATTACCACTGTCTGCCACGATCACCATTGATTTCGTCGTTTTGTTTCCAGGTGACGATCCCCTGGTGATGCCACGTCTGACACCTCGTGAGGGATGCCGGACTTGCACCGGCTTCTCAGGTGCGACCTGATGCTCTACTGATATGCGCTAATCCCCCGACACCGGGCTAGTTTTACGTCCCCCAGTTCAGACGCCACGACCTAATTAGCCCATGGAATGACAAGAACCCCTGCACTCTCGCAATTGAGGGTGAGGGGTTTCGCTGTGGTCATCATAACAAAGTTTGTGACAGTACTGCAACAGGTCATACATTTAGCCTGCTCACCACATCTTTTAGGCTATAAGTGCGCCCACCTGATGTAGTTCTTGATATCGCAATGTGTCCGCGCTGTGCCCACTTCCTGACCGTTTCAGGCAGGCACTCTAGGCTCCGCATCTCCAGCGCCCTCTGCAAGGAATCTGCCGTGAGGAAAATATCCTCTTTCGCTTTACCGTCCTGCCCATGAATCCGCTCCTCCTGGACGCTGATGAAGAAGCTGATGTAGCGGGCTTGATCCTCAAGCAGCTGATATAGCTCTTTTGCCCTATCAAACTTTTCAGCGATCTCATAGCAATAAATCTTGATGAGATCACAGCAGCCGGCGCCGGACTTTGGTACCGCCAGCCCATGGATAGATGTGCATGCCAAAGCCCTAATGGTGATGGCATGCAGTCCAATGGGCATATCTGGATGGTCATCTTGCTCGATACTCTCAAGCAACATGCCCTCTAGGTCTAGGGTCATGTCGTTATCACCATTGGGTGATGATGGTCCTGGTGTTGCCATGGTGGTGCGCTCACGCTGCGGTGCATGAGTCGCTGACATCTTCAGCTCCCATAGCTCGACGTATTGTTGGAATGCTTCTTTTGCTACTTGCTGCAAAGCCCACTGATCAACCACTAGAACCACCTGTTCTGGTATGCCGAATATGGGGTGATTCCTCCCATTGACGGATGCCAATGGCCGTGCTTGCATGCGAATCTATACGCTTCTTCCCACGCCCGGAAAAAGAATACTGTGCCGATCATCCACGGAGTGCGAGCTTCCCACGGACGATTGCCTGCGTCAGTTTCCCAGGGCTTCCTCTTTCGAACTTGCCACTTAAGATTCATTATTTGGCAGCTCCTTAGTGAGCTCTTCAATGCGGGCAACGACCTGCACTGCGTCGTCAAAAGGATTATCGAAGTCTTTGCTATCGCTAATCGCTTCACGCACTGCCACGCGCCATGCTGCGTACTGTTCGATTACCTTGTCTCGCTTGGCTATGTCTAGGGCTTTCTTGTCGAGCTGATCCTGAAGCCGGTCTGCGGTGATCCTATGCCCGATGGCAGTCTGCTCTTGAGATTCCGCTTCGGTTTTCCACCTGTCACGGTCTTTTTCCATCGAGGAGTAGTCGTACTCGAGTCGTCTGTTTCGTGAGCGGAGGTCTTCTAATTCGCTTTCGGCCTGTTTGATTCTGAGGTAGTAGGAGTCGAGGATGCCTCCGGCGAATTCAGTGAATACGGTCGGTGGTTTTTCCATGCCACTCTCGTCGTGGTAGATGCTCATGCGGCTTCCTTAATGTCGAAAGCCCCGCTGGCGGGCGGGGCTTAAAGTAGTTTCGTAAGGTGCGGGACGTAGCTACCCATCGTTATCCACCTTTTCGAGTTCTTCTGGGTAGTACCCTGTGCGGATGGTCGCGGTCATTGAGTCAGCGAAATCAAGGTCCATTGTGGAACCGCATACGGGGCAGTTGAGGAAGATTCCACCGCTGTCCCAGTCGTCTTCGTCGGGGAGGTCGGTTGGGCTTTCCCAGTGTGGCCAGATAGCCATGCTGGTCATGCAGTCAGGGTCGGAGCAGTTTCCGCTGTAGATGGTGCGGTCTTTTGCTGGGGTGTAGTCGGTCATGGTTTCTCCTGAATGATTGAAGCCCCAGCGTTTGCTGGGGCTATGGTGATGTGGGCGCCGGTGGGTTCGTCCCGTACTGCTCGGCGTTTGTGGGCGGTGATGTGGGTGACTTGTGAGTCATCGTGGATGGCTACGCCTGTCAGCCCATCAAGTGTGGATCTGAGGAGCTTGTCGATGTCAGGGCGTTGGATCATGGGGTCTTGGCGTTGCTTGCCCCATGCTTTCGGGCGAGGCATGACGAAAGTGATGGTAAGTGAAACGGCACCGTCCAAGGGTGTTTGGAGGTGCCGTTCAGTGTGGGTGGCGACTGCGTGTCGCCAGGGTTTCACTTTCTTTGATGATTCGATGAGCCTGCCGTTTCCTACGTGCCGCTTTGAGCCTTGTGGTGCTGGTATGCCTGGAACGAAGAAGCTAATCATCAATCACTTCCACTGCGCGTTCTTGATTAGTCATTTGTTTTCCTTTTCGTAGTGCAAGGCGAGTAGGTATTCACCGAGGGGTTTTAACTCTTCTGCTGTGACTGCCAGCGCTAGTCTGTGCCCTAGGTAAATTCCGTAGTTGCCGGGGGTTTTAGCCACAAAAATTGCTGGCAACATGTCGGGGTTAATACACTTGTCTTTCTCCACTTTCGGCAGAACAACTTCCACGGTGTGGGTTTTGCGGTATTCCTCAGCGGTTTTGTAATTGACCCAAGCCAACGCTTCGGAGAATGTGGCGAATACTGCAACGCAACGCCAGAAAGCGACCCCATTGGTCTTTGGTGGGATTACTCCTGGGCGAAACAAAAACCAGGGGAAGTCATCTGGCTTGCCACTGTCGAGAATGGGGTATTTGCGGATTGTCCATTTTGGGGTCATTGATTGGTTTTCCTTTCGTGGGGTTTATTTCCCGACTGCGGTTTCGTAGATCTCATCGCATCGGCAGGGGCTACTGTCGCAGTCTGGGCATTCGTCGTATTCGGCGTCAGAATCGCCGTACACGCCCGAAGCCAGCTCCGCTAGGTACGAGTAAGGGTCACGCACTGTTTGCCTCCTGGTGGCCTGTTTTTGCGCGTTTTACGCCTATCGACTCAAGCAGGCTGCGAATCTTCGACGGTTCAGCCGATCTTTCCGGGAGTGCGCGCTCGCGATGCCCACGCAAATTCCCAAAAGTTCCAGCCGCAATCGCACGATCTCGCTCCCGCTGCAGAAACTCCCTGTGAGCATTCATCTCCGCACGTTTAGCTGGATCAGCCTCCCATCTATCCCTCACGACCTGCGCAAAGTGAACAATCTGCCCTGGCGTTGGGCGTTCGCCAGAGTGATCCTCTGCGTAGAAAACCCCCACCGCTTCGTAGTAGCAGGCAGGGGCAAAAGGCTTCGTCGCAAAGACATAACCCCACGCGGAGGCCATGTCGGGGTTTGTTTCCGGGTTCCAGAAATTTGGCTGGATTTTTCTACACATCGCCAGAACGTTCTCGGCGACGGTGGTGTATTGCTCCACCTGATCCTTGGGTGGCATTGGTGATTCCTTTCTTAAAATGGTGGGGCTTCGATCACGTCATAACCCTGAGCGAAATCCTGTGCGGGCTGTGGGCGTGAGCGTCGCCAGTCGGACGGTTCGGTTCCTGGTCGGCGAGCCGGTGCTGTTGGGGTGGTTTGGGGTCTGGCTTTTGTGAGCCACTGAGTGAACCCAGAATTCCAATTCACCAACAGCCGGTCGTTTGCTTCGGCATGCGCACGGAACGCTGTGGCCTCACGATCGAGATCCAAGCGGCGTTCGTTGGCGTAGGCGATGTGAGTGTCGGTCGGTGACCAATCGGAGGGGATGCGGGTGCGAGGTTTAGAGCGGGGCTTAGGTTTTTCGTCGTCTTCTTCGCGTGCGCTTGCACTCTCTTTATGTATAGGTCGGGTCGGGTCGGGTCGGGTCGGGTCGGGGGTTGAAACTTCGCTGTGACTCACGGTGGTGTCACGCTGTGAGTCACGCGTGACAGAAGCGTGACCGTTTTTAGGTTTATCCCGCTCCGCACGACGCTTCCTTTGACGCTCCCTCGCCTGATCCCTGCGTTGCTTTACAGCATCGGAAGTTTCCTGGTAGTCATCCCAGTCATGGAAGCGAAAGCCCTGGTCGGTGGCGTTCCACAGTCCAGACTCGACAAGTTCATCAGCTGCGGATTCTGTGCCTAAGAAGCGTAAAAGCTGGCGTGGGATCTCGCCGTCCGTGAGGTGCTGGCATGAGTACGTTCCGGCTTTCACCCAGAGCGCTACAGCGCTGTCTGACAGTAAAAGTACCTTTGGGTGCGACCAGAAGCCGTCATCTACTTTGAACCATGCCATGTGTGTGAAACACCTCTTTCGGAGCGTTGTTTTTGTGACTTCGTAAAACTTTTTTGTGACTCACGGTGGTGTCACGCTGTGAGTCACGCGTGACAGAAGCGTGACAAGTTGGCATGCTTTCAGTCTCCTTTCTCGATGGTTTGGCAGATAGCGCTGATGGCCTCCGCGAGTGTTTTGGTCAAGATCAAACCCCGCGCCGATGCGTAAAGAACGATGGCGCGGGGTGTGGTTTCTAGCTCAGCTTCCCGCCAATAATCGGGGGAAGAATACTTGTAGGTCACATGGGTTTCCTTGTTATAGGAGCGCGTACTGCTCGCCTGATTCTGTGGGGATTGTGCGGTGCTGAGGGATCCACTTGAACCACTGTTTGCCGTCGTATTCGATGGCTTCGCACTCGCCTGCGGGTACGTCTTGGACGGTGCAGGCTTGTGGGGTGTTCACTTCATGCCGCTCGCCTTGGTAGTCGATGACGGCTTTAATCCTGATCGGGTGATACATGGAGAAGGTCTCTTCATGCACGACATCGACCAGGACGTAATACCCATACGTGCTGTACCCCATCGACTCAGGCTTAGACCACACACGATGCCCAATGAATAGGTGAAGCCAATCAACCGGCACCGACGCAGTGACCATTCCAGTCACTGCATGTTCCTGCGGTGCTTGAACTTCAACCTCTTAAAAGCGTCGAAATGGTCGGGAAGTTCCCAACCAAATCCCCACGCTTGCTGGCTGAATTTCTCCCACTTCCACATATTGGACACAACCTTTTCGGCCAACCCTTGGCGTGACCAACGCTTCATACGCTGGTGGATCGAGTAGAAACGATCCCACGCATTCTTAGCTTCCTGCGTGACACCGTCGTCTTTGAACTTCGTTTTTGGTGTGAGGTATGGATTATTAGCCATGATCATCACCCTTTAAAAAGGAGGCTCATCATTGATGTGCCCACCATTACTTGCCGGTGGGGCACTGTTCCACGGGTCGTTGTTTGCCGGTTGGTTTTGCTGCTGGACACCAAAACCACCTTGTGGTTGTGCTTGGCTATTCCATCCACTGCTCTGCTGGCTAGCCTGCTCCTGGGCTCCATAGTCGCGGGTATCTGGCATGATGAAAAAAGATTCCGCTAAGAACTTAATCTGAGAGCGTTTGTTGCCGTCGCGGTCTTCCCACTGCTCAGTGTGCAGCTTGCCTCGCACTGCGACGCGCATGCCCTTTTTTAGTTGCGCACCTGCGATCTGTGCCCACTGGATTGGGTTTTGCTTGTACTGCGCATTTTCGTCCCACAAGCTGCATGACAAATATAGTGACCGGGTTTTATCCCACTGCTTTGTTTGCTGATTCAGTTTGTGGTCTGACTGTGCGATACGGAACTCCGCGACCGCTGTGCCCGATTGGGTGGTTCGGATTTCCGGATCTGCGACCAGCCCGCCGGTGAGGGTGATTACTTCAATCGCCATTACTTTCCTCCTAGGGTTTCGTTGTGATCGTTGGCGAAGATGCAGAGCTGATCCCATTGGGCTTCCGGTAGGCCGGCGCTCTGGGCTTCGTTCATGAGTGCGTTGAGCTGTGCCCCGGTGGTGGTGGCTTGGACTTCTGCCATCCAATTACGTTCGACCGGTTCCTGCTTCTTCTGCGCCAACGCGGCACGCACCGCATCGGCTCCACGCTCCTGGGGGCGATCCTTGCGAGTCGCTGCCATCTGCACAGGCTGTAGCTGTAGCTCCTCAGTGGAGTACTGGATACCGGAAAGGATGTGAGAACCAAGTCGGCGGCATACCTCAGTAGCTGCCTTGGCGTACAACATTGATGCGGGAATCTGCTTGTACAAAGCGTTCTTGGTGTATCCGGCCTGGGTGGCCATCTCGAATGTCCAGCGGGCAGTGTAGGTTTCACCATTTGGCGCAATACCCGTGACAGCGACTGCTTTGTCAGTGTTTTCTTCCACATCGAAGCGGTAGCCGTGGGATCGGAGGAGTGCGACCATGGTTCGGGCTTCCACGCCTGGTTTGCCGTTGATCACCATGACTTGCTGCAGTGATTGGATTGCGTTGAGTCCAAGTTCGGCGCCGTAGAGGATTGCTGCTGCTCCATCGGCTGGTTTGCCTTGGTAGGCCTTGGGCACCATGTTGGTTGAGCACATGGCTTCTGCGATGGTCATGGCGTTGCCCATAGCTTTGGCCTGCTCTTCCAGGTTTTGTAGGGCGAGCGTGCCAGCTGACTGTGGGGTTCCTGCAGTGTTGGCAGGGGTTTCGTACGGTTGAATGTTAGACATGGTTACTTTCCTTCCGGGGTAGTGATATCGAGATTGATTGAATGGCAGTAGTAGCCACTAGTTGCGTCGCCCCTGATCCCTAGATCAACAACGTTTTTATCTGCTGCAAGAATGTGGATCGAGTAGTTTTCAATACCGTCAGGGTCGTCGTGATCCTCGACAGTGAGTGAAGTGATCGCATTATCAGTGAGGTTGCCTGCGCTGAGTTCCGCAGAAAACCAGGCGCAACAGTCTGCGGTGTCCTTAAACGTTAAGACCGTGCCATCGGAAAGTGTGAGGGAGTTTTCCTGTTCGTCAACCTTCGTGATGACCTTGCCAATCAAATGCTTCTCCAAATCGGAAGCAGTCATGTCATAGATGTAACTCATTGTTGTTCTCCTTAGAATGGGACTTCGGTGTTTTGGGTGGGTGGGTTGAGGATGTTGAGCGCGTCTTGGATCAACTTCGCTGTCTTTTTCCTTCCGATCTCTGGGTTGAGGGCTTGCTCCAAAAGTTTTATTGCTTGCTTGTCCTCGTCCTGGTGCTGCTTTAGTGCTCTGCGGTAGAAATTTCGATCACCAAGCAGCTCGTCATAGCGCTTATCGTGAATCTTTCCCTCAGCTTCATGCTCACTGGCGAAGATCTCTGAAATGTCATGCTGACCCTCCGCAACTTTTATGACCATCCCCATATCTTCCATGAGGGCTGCCGTATCTCTTTGCGCTTGTAGCGCTTTCTGCTTCCACGCAAAATGTGACATGTTGGTTCTCCTAGGCGATGTTGAGTAGTTTGTAGCTGGTTTCGCCGGTGGCGGCTTGGGCTACATTGGGATATTTTTTGGCAAACAATGTGGGATTGAATGCGGTTTTTTGCACGTCTGGATCCATGAGTAGATGCCGTGCTTCTTCGGGGATGCGCTTTGCAGAGAAGCGACCTTTGGACGGTGAGAGGAATACTTTCCCGCCGACGGTCAGCTTCGCTCCACCGTGTTGGGTGACGAGTGTTTCCTTGGCGTGCTCAAGCTCTGCTTCCAGGTCTTTGATTTGGGATTGCAGTACCAGGATGTCCGCTACTTCGTCGTGTTCGACCGCTATCTCATCGGTGGATGGCGCTTCTGGTTTTAGCGCTTCGAGTAGGTCAGCTGGCGGCATCGGTGGCTCCGCGTTGCCGAGGGTGTCCACAAAATCTTTGACGTGATCCACGATCCCTGTCCACAGTTCTGGTTCCCATTTGACAGGAAAGATTCTGGGGACAGTAGAACCAAGCTGTGATACAACGTCGGCGCGGTGGATACCGGAGATTCCCTGCTGGGCGAGCACCTGCGTGTGCACATGCCCCGGTAATGCATCCTCTGAATCCCACAAGCCCGCATCGATTGAGGTTTTGCATTCGATAATGCGGAAAGCGCGCCCCGTGACTGCTCTGCGATCTAGAGTGGCGAGGTTATCGAATGGTAGAGCTGTGTCGGTGTAGGCGATCTCTTCTTTACCTGTGCGCCACCCTGGGTTTTTGTGCTTCCACCAGTCCACCAGAGAAGCCTCAGCCACATGCCCCCAGTCAAGGTGGTCTCCCTTAAGCTGCTCCGGCTCGGCAAGTCCGGACATGATCATCCATAGCTCGGACGGTGTTTGCCACTGCGGTGTCAGCCCCAGGATCACTGGGATCTTCGACGCCGTGATCATGCGAGCATGCCTGAGGCTGCCGGGTTTTGGTGGGTCGATGACGATCTGATGCGTCATGTGAATAAACCTCCATAAAGAGTGAGAGTGAGAATGATGATGCCTGCGATGAAGAGGATCTTCGGCAGGAAGAAAGCGACAAACATGAGGAGTAGGTCGCGTGGGTCAGGGTCGTGCAATATGGCCTCCAAATGATGAAAGCCCCCATTTCTGAGGGCTTAGATAGTGTCGATATATTTCAGGGCGGCTGACCCCGTGTCCGTGAACACGAGGCCACCGTATTCGTCTACGCGGATCAACCCACGAGCCAGGAATTCGCCTTGGTGGGCTTTCGTGAGCCTGCCGGTGCGTGCGAAGTCTTTCATCTTCCTCCGCAGCAGCAGGCTCATGTGGGTGACTATGACATGCGCTTCTAGGTCGGTCATGGCATCAGGCTCACGAGGTGCGCCCAGATCAAGCCGGTGCCGATAGTGGCACCGAATGCGATGGCTGACAGGCGTTCCCCGGCGCGGTTATAACGCTCCCTAGCTTCTTCTGTGCGTTCCTGCGCTTCGGCAAGCTCACGCGATTCCAGCTTCGGGTTGGGTTCCATGACTCCGACCGCCAGGGCGAGGGCGTCAATACGCTTCTTGTGGCTCATTGTGTACCGTCCAAAGTGAAGCCAGCGAGTTTCATTGCCTCTTCGTGGTTTTCCGCTTCATAGACTTTGCAGATGCCAGCCCAGTCAGTGATATCCCCCGCTTCATTTGAGGTGAATACCGCGGTCTCAGACACCAAACCACCACCGTGTGGCATGTCGCTAGTCATCTCACGAGCAAGCGCGAGCAGATCATCGGGGTAGTGGTGTGCGGACGAGGTGACGATGAAGCTGCCGTCATCAATTTCCCAGTGGCGGACTTTCCCGTAGGTGCCCTGTGTTTCTGCGATCAAAGTGGCATGACCAGTGCGGGGTGAGTCGATCATTTTGGTTTTCATTTTCAATTCCCTCCATCCAGGAAAGTGAGTTTGTTTTCTTTGCAGAATGTGACCAAAGATCCGGAAGAGGTAAGCGCGCTCAGGCCGAAAATTTCGTAGTCGCCGTCTTCGTAAGGGTGTGGGCTGACGACGACGCGCCCGTAACGTTCGTGGTTTGCTAGTCGCATACCCTCCGGCAAAGCAGGCGGTTCAGGAACAAGCTTGTGAATTAGCTTGACTTCGCTATCGTTGCAGTCGTTTGCGAACGATCCATCCAGAGTGGCGAAAGACCACGGCAGAACCGAGTCCCCTGCGTAGCGTGCACCAACTGCTTTCTGACCATCAGCTTCGACCAACCACGGCTCATTAGCTGGCACGTCCTCCGGTTTCGGCAGTGCCGCTTTCTCTGCGGGTGGCCTGCCTACGGGTTCCGATTCTTCCACGATTTCCACATCGACCACCTCATCAAGCTTTTTAATCATGTGATCAAGTAAGACGCCATCACGATAACAATCATTGAAGAACTTATGTCCCGCAATCTCGCCCCAAGCAGTGATCCGCTCATCCTCAGGCAAAACGGGGGTTTCTACTACTTCACTTCCAGGCCATTCAAGCTTCGGCAAATCAGGCAACGGGGTAACCCTTCCGTAGTCTTTTTCCCACACAGTTATCAGCAGTCCGTTGCCCTTCATGAACTGCACCGAGTCATCAAGTATGCAGGTAATGATCCCTCTGCCGTGCTGCTCCATATATGCCTGCGCCCATTTGCGCTCGTCCCGCTCACTCATTGACATGTCTGCAAGGGTTGGGAGCTTCGGGGTTATAAGGGCTTCCACGTCGTTAAGGACTGCAACCTCATCTGAGCTAGGAAAAGGATTAGCTGACCATCTATCCAGCAGCTCCCGAACTTCTTCCACGTCAACCCACTGATCGGGGAGGGATTGGATTAGTCGCGCTGCGACTCCCTCGTGTGACGGGAATGGGAAATCGCTGAGCGCCCCGTTTGCCCATTCGCGGGCTTGATCAAGGTTAGTCATTTTTGCCTTCTATTCTTCTCTGATTGATGTTGCGGACTTGTTGACCCAGTGGCGACAGAATCAGCGCACCCCTGTTTTTAGTGCTCTCAGACTCCCTGACCAGCTCGTGCTCATGCATCCAGTCCAAAATGACCAGCGGAAGATGTGATAAATCCTCGCCCGCTTTCACCTCACGGAAATACCTCCGCACACCTGCAGGTAAAAGCCGGTCAGTCTCCACCGCAGCGCTCTTCGGTGCGCGGTGATCCGCATAAAGAAACGTCTCATACATCAGTGAAATCCTTTCTTCTGTGGTCGTGGTGTGCCCGCTCTGGACGCGGACAAATGTTGCTGGGCTTCTTTATCGTGCCGATAGCACAGACCAAGATTGCTTTCGTCAGATGACAATTTGCGGCATGCGTTGTACCCGCACCGTTTGGTCACTGTGACACTATTTTTAGGCATAAGCTCACGCCACCTTTCCTCACGATTTTTCACTTGCTGGCGTACCCTCCGCACCGCACCGATCGATTCCACCGCCTGACGGAACGTTGCATGTGATTGTGTTAACTGGCCTTGCCTGGTCAACCACAGGTCGCCGCGTTTACGCACCTGCGGAATCATGCCACCAGCCCCAGCATGTAGGTATCGCACCACTGCGCTGTGGTGCGGTAGTGATTGCCTAGCTTTCGGGATTCGATCTCCCCGGCGCGTAACTTTTGCCTCATAGTTTCTACGTGGCAGCCAATGTATGCATCTGCCTGCTCGCTATTTAGCCAGCCATCGAAATCACTCACTTAAACGCACCTCCCTAATTTCCTTAATGTCAATAATTTCGATCACTTCACGACCAGCCTCATCACGCAGCTTCGCCAACGCATAACCACCATCGCGAAAACCAGCACCAACCAACTTCGCTGGTGCAGGCTCTCCCCACAGCTCCAACTCAACCGACCCTGCCTGCAGAAGATCCAGCAACATATGCGGGGTCACAATCAACTTGCTCATCGCGCTCCCTCCTGCTTGATACGCAAAATGATCTGCTTAGCGTGGTGCTCAAAAATCGTGCCCCACCTAATGCGATGGGATTTGATACGCTTCATAATGTGTTCCTTTCCTGGAAACATGAAGCCCGTCACCTCTGTCCAGGTGGCGGGCATTTGTTGTTAGGCGTTGTTGCCTACGTGCCGGTGGTGAGATTCGAACTCACACTGTGCGGGGATTAAACCCGCTACCTCTACCAAATTGGGCTACACCGGCTTGCAGGACAAGTATTTTCAGATACCGCGTGGGCAGCGCTGACACCTGTCCTTAAATGTTTATAAGCTCCACTATTCAGTTCACACACAACATTGATCCCAAAAGAAAGCCAGGAACCACAGCGCCCGAGGGGAGGCTCGCACTCCCCAGCCAGCTAGACGGGCAAATTCAGTTATTTGAGGATGTCATCCGCAGACTTGACCAACCCGGCACGCTTCAACACCCGGATCGCCTGGGTGACCTGACGGACCTCTGAGGTGTCCACCGTCTTCTTTCCATCTGTTGGCCACTCCACTGGGGCGCTGCGTTGCACGATTGCGGTGTATCCAGCGGACTCCAGGAGCTTCACTCGATCAGCTGCGGATGAACGCGACCTCCACAGCTTCTCCAGGGCCGGCTCGATCCATTTGTCCGTACCGAAGTACGCGATGTAGTCATCCGATGCCTTCCAACCAACGGGGCAGTGCTCATAGGTCTGGTAGCGCTCCCCCTCGTGTGGCCCGTACTTGTAGGTGTCGAAGCACAGTCGCTCCTCCCACTCCGGCTGGTCGATGATCTGGACACGGTAAAGGTGAGTGGTCATGCTGAAAGCTCCTTGATGTCTTCGTGGCTGAACAGAACCAGGCCGGTGCTGTGCGTGTTGGGGATTAAGCCCTCTTCAATGAGGCGGTCACGGAATTGGATTTCGGCCTGCGGTTGGACGTGAGTGCGTAGTCGCTTTTTGCCACCGTGGTTTCCGTGGTCATGGCGATACAGAAAATGATTGGCCTTACGGAGGGGTTGCATGTGGTTGTGCCCATCCTTTTTCTTGCCGTTACTATCAATGCGGATTCCGCGCTCATCCCTAATCCACTTATGGCTGTAGAGGTGCTGAAAGAAAGTCATGAGGGGGACACTTGTGAAGTATTTTGCGCGGAAGTCTGAAAGCTTGATTCCGTCTCCGGCTTCGTTTGCGCGCTTGTAGTCGGTGAGGATTGCTGCCTTGTGCTCGGCTTTGTCTGCCCGGGCCGCTTCAAGCTCGGCGCGGTCCTCAGCTTCAATAACCATCTGCGCCAAGGCGCGACGGTCAGGCAGGGCAATGACTGACTGCTGAACTTCAGCGACATGAGTTTGAATGGCGAAGTACGACTGCGCGGCTGCAACCTCAGGCTTGTTGGGGTCACCATTCATGGCAGTGAGATATGCAGCGAAGCGGGTGAGGTGGAAATCCTCTTGCGGCTTGGTCGCGGTAATTTTATGCGATCCCATAAAATTACTAGCGACGTCAACACCTTGGACTTCTGCTGACTTCATAGCCCGATTTAGTGGGGTCTGGAAGTTTTGCCACGTGCTGTACCCCATGAGTGGGGCGAGGTCTCGTGCTGACCAGTATTCAGATCCATCTGGTCGTGTAAGCTTGATTGCATCGAACGGGCTGCTGCCGTTCGCCTGGGGCTCGATGTGGTTGGACACGTCGGGCCTCCTTTCTATCTGTAGGGTTAAGCTGCGTTCTTCTCTACTTCTATGACCAGCTTCCCGAATGGAATGCCGGTCAAGCGTTGAATCTCCATCACAGTGTCCAGCTTCGGCTGGTGGCTCCCCCTCCGCAGGTTCCGGACGGTTGCCTCGCTCACTCCAATGAGTGCTGCCAGCTCAGTGCGTGACGTGGTTTTGTGTTTCTTTTCCACTGCATCGAGGGCCGAAGGTGCAAGTCGGTACATGATTTCGGTGTCCTCCTTTTCTTTTTGAGCCACTCTGTGTTGCTCTGATATCAGTATGGCACGCACACCTTGATAGCGCAACCCCTTTAGCTAATCTATTTACTAATGGCAGGTCAGGGCATAAAAATAACCCCCGCTCGACCAGTAAGGCCGAACGGGGGAAGGGTAAAGCAGAACCTACAACTCATCACGATGAACCAAATTGCCCCACCTCCAATTAAGGAAGTGGGGCAAATTAAATATCTTCGACAATCTCAGCAGGGACATCAACCTCTTTGACGGACTCAGGGTGCAGCAGTCGCCATGCCCGAGCATATCGCAAAGCAGCACGGTATTTTCCCTGTAGTGAGTCCACCTTTGATCGCAGGGATTCCACCCGCTCAGTCAATCGTTCAATGTCTTTATCACGGGATTCTAGCTCTTTACCGGTCCAGTCTTTCACGGTGTCGAAGAATTTTTCCCATTCGGGGCCGCGTGATTCGACTTCGGCGGTGTTTTTCTGTCCTGTGGCGGTGAGTTTGGTTGTGCCCCAGGTGACTGCGCCGGTGATCGCGGCTACTAGAACTGCGCCGAGAAATGTCATTACGGTTTCGGGCATCAGCTCCCCCCGCTCTTGTCAATGGTGACAATGACGTGTGGGTCACGACCTCTGCCAAACCCCCACATAGCTAGCCCAGCTGTAGCGAGATAGCCTAGTGCGCTGACGTAGGCGCGGGGGCTATCCCCGGTTGCCCACAGAATGAGGAACGACAGCGCCCACAAGGAATTTAAGCCGACAGCTAGGCCAACGGTGATCGGTAGGATTCTAGGCGCGCACGTGGCGATAAAACATCCAACACCGATCGCAATCCACACCCACGCCCACGACGTAGGAGACAACTGCCCTTCCAGCCAGTGCGCGGGAATGCGGTCAGGGTTAGCTCTGAAATACGACACTCCACGCACCAAGGCGCTTAACCCAAGAATGACAAGTCCGGTGGCGTCGGAGGTCACTGCGCGCTCTATGCGCGAGCGCATGGCCTACTCGCCCGTGCTGGGTTGATCGTAGACGGGCAGACCAGTGTCGGTGCGGTGCTGGCCCACGTAAGGGGTTGAACTGTCAGCTATGTCCGACGCTGTTACCCCTGAAACGCTCAAGCGATCCAGGTTCGCGTTAGCCCCTGCCTGCTCAAGACGTACCGCCATTGACGGAGTGATAGCGCCTTTAGTGCCAGCGTGAATGATGATCTGCGCAACGCCGATCAAAGCACCGATAATGATGTTCACCCAAGCAGGGCCGTCCGCTGACACCATCAAAGCGAGGTTGCCGAGCTGTAGAATCGTGCCAGCAACCGCAGTCAGCGAATCTTTACGGCGTACCCACCCAGGCTGTTCTGCGATAGCCTGAGCGACTGAATCCTGAAAAACAGAAGCCATTATTTACTCCCCTTAATATCGTCGATCTTCGCGTTGAGTGCCGCAATGTCATGCCGGACAGCTGCGATAGCGTCCACCAGCGTCAAGTTCTGCCCCTTGGAGTTCTTGCCGAGTTGCGCCCAACCATTACCGTTCGGGCCGCGAAGCTGTCGCCACACCTCCTGCAAAGCATCAATCTGCGGGCCTAAATAGCCCTTGATGAAATCTGTGATCTGCTTGAACAGCATTCCTGTACCCTCCGAAGAATTAGACGGCACTGCATCAAGAGTGCCGTCACGATTAAACTTGTCAATCAATGCGTTGACTTTTTCGCGCTCCGGATTCATATCCATCATCGCGCCAGAAACCCCGTTACCTTTCCCAGGGTCCCATTTCTTCTGAGCAGCCCACGAATACTCCCAGTGCGACAACATCGTCGCAGTGGTTGCACGTTTGCCGAGGAACCACAAGATCGCAGCGGTTGCTCGTCGGGTTGATTCCAGTTGGGCTTCCGGCCACGGATCGGTTCCGTTGTGTTGCATCTCGAATCCAATGGATACGCGGTTGGCGTCGTTGGTGGGCCAACCTGCATAGGAGCCGCGACCAGCGTGATAAGCAAGTCCTACTCCACATAGGGTTTGGAGACCATCGGGGGCTGTATGGAACTGAGATGAAAGTGCCCCGCCAAGTCCCGCATTACGCTGGATATATTCGGCACTGGTGTTCCGTGCTCCGGTATGATGCCAAATCACGCCCTGGATGATGTGGAAATCGCCCATTCCCCAGGTCCAGAACCCGGGGAGTTCTCGGAACCGGACCCCAAATAGTTTGAGAACTTCGGGTAGAAATGTCGGATCTCCCCGCCAATTTGGATTTGGTTTCATTTGCCCTCCTTTGGGCGTAGAAAAACCCCGACTCACAAACCGGTCGGGGTTGATATTCTTATTCTTATTTACTGCGACTGGACCTTAGTTCAGCCCGCCTCGCTGCATACTTGCGGTGGTTAACGGTTTCACAGGTTTTACATACCCGAGTTTTACACTTGCCGCGTTCCCTGATGTACGTATTTTCCGGGGTGTACTCGTGCCCCCACTTGCAAGTATCACGCTTTGCGTAATGATGGTTTCCGTTTCTCACCTTGTCGTATTGATTCTCAGACTCGGACCCCCATGCAAGGTTGTCTACATGGTTCCTAGTGCTGTTATCATCCAAGTGCCTCGCCACCATCTCAGGAGAGGGTCGGGGGCCTACGAAAGCCTCCAAGACAAGGGTGTGCACATAGATAGACTTTGACCGCTTATGTCCGTAATAGAGGTTCACATGCAGGTAACCATTTGATCTATGCCCGGGCGACAATATGCGCCCAGCTCGCCTAGAGCGGGTGCCGTCTTTATGTTCAACCGTTCGGGATAAGCTTCGGACTCTCCCGAGGGAACTTACTTCATAGCGACCCTCGTATCCGATGACTGGTCGCCATTCTTCGGACGGGGAAATGATAGGCTGGTTTTCAGCCATAACGCACTCTCCTAAGTGTCGTTGTGGTTAGGCCCGCGAGGATGCTCCAACATCCGTACCGGGCCGTTCTTATTCTCCATTATAGCAGTTCAAGACCGTTTCCCCCTCCTTTCAATGAGAAATCCCCAGCCGTAATGACTGGGGTTTTGTTAAAAAATGTTTTTTAAAATAGGCGCGCCGGACACACATCGACGTGCGCAAGCTGGGGCGCTTAAAAAATGTGCACCGGAGTGAAATACATATCCTCACCTGTAGCCCCTGCCTGAAATTCGACGGTGCCGGCACCCCCTGCCCACCGGCAATCCAGCAACGCAGTACCACCACCACTACCGGGAAAAGTGACAGACCGTGACTGTGCCCCATCAGGGCTTATCGCCCGCAGTGTAGTTGTTTTATCGTTGGATTGGCGTACCAGCCACTGCACGCTAGGTATCGACCTTGACTGCCCTACGGCGGTAGGTCTCCACGCAAACGGGGTAAGGGAGGATGATATATCTGGCACTGGCCCGGCGACACCTTTCCAAATCCCGGATCGTGGGCTGGTCGTAGAAAGCTCGATTTCCCAATCTGAATACAGATACAGTGCCATCGCACCACCATTAGGCAGGCTGATGGAATTTCGCCACCTCGTGCCGGAATTATCGCGGATCGTCACCGTCAAATCTGGGCGATTGCCACCAGCATCACTGGGCGCCGCACCAATATAATTCCATCCACTTACAGCCGGGCGGTACCGACCATTGGTTTGACGGGTAAACCCCAGTGGATTTTCTGATGATCCAACGTTGAAAGATTTGCCATCTCGGTGGACTATTTCCCCACCTATGACCACCGTACTACGGCCAGCAGAGGTCGCGACTGCCGTGGCGCGATTCCATATGAGTCCATCCTGGATGATGATTCCCATTACCCGGCCACCACGTACATCGTGCCCGCGACCAGCGTGGAGGGTAGTGAGGCTACGATCTTGATTTTGGGTGAGCGAGCATCCACATAGGATTTAGGTGTCAGGTGCCCGTCCCCGGTGGGGGTGGCTGCAGTCAGCCTGCCACCAGAATCACGGAGCGCCATGGAATTCGCTACAGCGCTCGCAGACTCATTGAGGTTGCTGATCTGTGTTTTTGTGTGCGTGTGCGATGCTGGCGCAGCCCCCAGTGACGCGGGGGTATGCGTGTGCCCTGTAGGCGACGCACCGACATCTGACGCCCCCAGATTGACATTTCCTACTTGGCCATTGACTGATTGGACTGGCACATCAGCAGAGACCGCCATGAGTAGCCATGAGGAAAATGAGGTGGACGGGCCAGCGCCCAAAATGTATGAGCCTTTATCCGCACCTGTGGAGATGATCGCAATGTCGCCCTCCTGTGTGTCCAGTGCCAGCATTTCAGCACGTGTGGACACGGGGAAAGGTTTTGTGAGCGCTACCTCAGGGATCTGTGAGGTAGGCACTTTCCCGCCGATCAGATCGGCTTTACCCGCAGTGGCTTGCTCTGCTCGATCAGCAGCAAGGCCTGCCTCTGTTGCCTTATTGGTGGCTGTGGTGGCTGCAGTCCCAGCTGTGGTTGCGCTACCCGCTGCTGCTGTGGCACTAGATACAGCTATATTCCTAGCTGCAGCGGCTGTGGACGCAGAATCACTTGCCGTGCTTGCGCTGGTAGCTGCAGCGGTTGCCTGTGTGGTAGCCGTGGTTGCGTTACCCGCTGCATTAGTTGCGCTGGTAGCTGCAGCGTTCTTGGATGCTGTCGCTGACGTAGCTTGTGTGGTAGCCGTGGTTGCAGAATTCTTAGCAGCGGTTGCCTGAGACGTTGCTGTGGACGCAGAATCACTTGCCGTGCTTGCGCTGGTAGCTGCAGCGGTTGCCCACTGCTCTACCTGCTCCGCAGTGCCCACGCGATCCGCCCCAGCCTCTGCACGATCAGCCGCAGCCTGTGCCTCATTCCTGGCCTGTACAGCAGCAGAGACCACCGCAGGGGTGTACACAAAATCCCCTGCTATCACATCACCCAGCTCTACCGGCCCCTCATCAGGCACAGTGCCACGCTTGGGCTTAGTATCGGCAATCCCCCGGCATTGGAATGTGACTGTCACCGGACCAGGTGCAAGCTCCACATCTCCCATGCCATCGGAAAGTGGCACCACCGTCTCGGCGGTAGATACCAGCCCACCATTAGGGTGCTCACGCAGCTCAGGGGAATAAAAAACCACCCTATCATCAGGGTGGGTTTCGGAAGCCACATTCTTAATATCAATATTTACAAGCGTCACATCATTCTCCTAGGTAATATCCGACGTGTTTGATGGTGGATCTACCCAGCCGACTGAAATTTCCGAATCCCTCATGCGACGTTGATCTTCGCCACCAGCGCCAGCCCACGCCTGGAAATAGATCCGCTCACCCACCGCCAAATCCAAGCTAACCTGAATTGACTGCGTGCGGTAGCCATCCTGTCCAGGTAAAAGCGGGCCTATTCCTGTCTGCTTGACTTCCTCCACCGGTTGAATCGCTGATGTAGGCGTAGCTTGCCTCAGTACACGCACACCGTAAGAATCACTGCGAGTGGTGGCATCCCAGCCGACGCGCACAAATATTTCATGCGCACCCGCAGTAACAGCTGTAAAGGAACCCGCGCTGAAACTATTGGCCGTATCACTCACCGGAATATTCACCCACGTATCACGATCAGGCACCCATCCAGAAACAGACGGCGGCTTAGTTAGACGTGGCACACCTGGTCTGATCGTGTATTGCAAAGACGCTGACGACGTAGCTATATCTAGCAGGAAATCACGTGATGCAGCTGATACCGTGCCACCCTCAATGACCGGGCCGAAGTCGCCTGAGCGGTGAACAGCAGAATGATAGATCCACTCACCAGCCCAGCCAGGTTTAGCGGTTAAACGGCGCCTACCATTCTCAAATGTCACCATCCAGTGAGGGTTCTCGATAGAATTAACTTTCGTAGCGTCCGGCAAAAACATCACACGGGTCACATATTGCTGTAGCGCTTCCGTAGCTTTCCGGTTCGCTTCAATCGCAATATCCTGATAATCATCACGTTCATTCTGCAGCCGGTCAATCGCATTCTGCGCCTGCCACAGCTTAGAATCCTCATTATCAGGATCAATGAGTGCTTCAAGATCGTCAACAGCTTTATCAGCAGCCGCCCCAGCAGTTCGGGAACCCTCCAAAGCTTCATCGACCGTAGCCAAGAACGGCTGCAACTTCTCTTCAAGATCAGCAGCGATAGGGGAATAAATATCTGGCAAAGGCTCAGCCGGGGTTTCATCACGGCGGAAAATATTCCCAATCATCGAAGCGACCGCACCGAACAGCGTTTTTACACCATCCACCGCTGCACCGATAATTGCGGAACCAATTTCAATAACCCCGCCAATAACTACCGAACCGGCCTGGACTGCCCCTTCAAGGATTTTGCCGACCACCTGCACGACGCCGTTAGCGACACTGGTAAGCCCATTCCATGCTTCCTGAGCGAGCTGCCCAGCGGAGTCTGCAAGCGACCATGTTTGAGCGGAAGCCTCACCCGCAACCTCACCGGTTTCACGAAGATCAGCTTCCCACTCCCCCCACCGATTTTGCGGATTATCAGGAGGGACAATGATAGGTGTGTCACCTGATGGTTTAATTCCCACGATCAGCCTCCTTCACTACTTCTCCATCGCGCCACGCTAAAAGCTCAGCGAGTAGGTAATCTTTTTCCCGATCGCTGAGATCGTCAGCGGTAGCCGGGAAACTGCTCAACGCGGTTGTTACCTGCTGTCGAGGTTGATTAATTGGAACCCAAATACCAGGATCACTTGGCCCACCAGGAGTCCCCAATGGGTCATATTTCACAGCCGGGGCAATTGTCACAGTGGCGGAATACAACCCACTGTGAGTAAGGGTGCCGACAAGCTTTCCAGAGTGTTTTTCAAGTGAAACACCGGGAGGTAAAGCCCCACCCGTGATCCGCACAGCAGAAGAATCAGAAACAGTAATATCTACCGGGTCACCGACGCTTGAGATGATTCGATCCTCCCAAACGCCGACCAAACCAACAGCCCATGAGACAGTGACCTCGCCACTATCTTCACCAAGCCTGACACCCAAATCATCGCTGAGATGCCGAGCCAGAGCATTAGCCTGCTCTACTGTGAGACCAAAACCCATGAGCCACCAAATATTCGGATGATAACCCTTAGGTATCTCATACGGATACAACTTCATATCTACCTCCTAACTACTAACCGAAGTGGTCAAGCGTCCGACAACTGAACGGACAGTCGCAGCATTCGCAGCTAATAGAGCCTCTGGATCAGCGAGCGCGGAAAGATTACCGAGACGGATCCGCCACCCCACCGCATGACCAGGCTCAGACACCCACGACAGCTCACTGATGTAAGCCGCCCAAATGGCTCCCCACGCCCGCACACCAACCACATCGCCTAGATCAAAATCACGACCAGGCAGATAAGGGTAGGGATCGTCAACAATGAACTCAACGGATAGACCGCCAGCGGTTTCCGTTTTTGCCTGCCATGCTTTTTGTAAAGCTTCCACAGAATTAGCCTCGCCAGGCTTAGATACTGAAATGTATCCAGATCTACCGTGGTATTGCTTGCGGGCGCGGTCAGTGAACTCGTCGAGGTTCAGGAAGCGGTCAGCGGCGAGCTTTCCAAGCAGCTCGCCACCACCCTTAATGATCTCTGCAATCGGTGGGCCAATCATTGGAATCATAGAAACAACAGCTGCGATGGTGGTTTTGATACCAACCTCAATCACATCATTCAAACCTTTAGGCGATTTTCCACCCACCAAAAAAGTGTGATCCGTAGATTTTCTGATGTTCATTCGTGGTGCCTCAGGAAGGTCAAAAACCACCCAAGGGTCACGGCCATCAGCCGTAGGAATGGGTGCATCATCAAACCCAAGCACCGTGGTGATCTTGTCATCAGAGTCAATGACCCGCGTGAGATGATTCCACCCCTGACCTAATAGACCAGCAGCACCAGTCACTGTAGAACGTGGCTTGAAATTGATCACCACAGTGGGCAGCTGCAGGATCGTGTGATCCGGGAACGGCTGGTCATCGCCAGGAAACCACAGCTCAGCGGTGGGGAGAATTCCTGCAGCGTCCCACGTAGCTTTCAAAAGATCCCAGGCGTTATCCCACCGAGCGGACACCACAGTCCACTCAGATGGGATACCCGATTTGATCGGTGAGCAGATTACGGAATGAAGATTCGGGTTGAACCGGCCCCATTCCTCTGCATTGCCATACGGATCAGTCCACGAAAACATATTCGCCAGCAAGCTAGGTTGCTGATAGCCAATGAGGTTACGTCCGACGATTTTGCGGGACACATCCTCAGCGCTTCCCTGCTGAATATCTGCAAACTGCAGCTGCACAATCTTCGACCGGTTCGACGGATCCGCCCAGGATGGCAGATGCTTCAAATGCTCCACCAAATCAAGACCAGTGACCTCCATCGTACGAGGGAAATCCTGCCCACCCTCAGGTGTTAAATCCAAGATCCGGTACACACGACGCTTCAACCCAGGACGCTCAACCGCGATATGAACACCGGAATGAAAAAGCTGCTCCATACTGGCCGGATCATCCAAATTTCCCAGATCAGCCATGAGCAATGCTTCAACCCCAGGGTTACGTGAACCATCTTCCAGCAGACCATCAAACGTCATCTTCATTGAGCCGGTATCAGCGAACACCCCAGGCCAATCAGCGTCACGCCAATCCTCAATATCAAGAATTGGGTTCCAGTCCCGATCCAGGATGCCGACCCACTGCCCGTGAGTTTCCATGATTCTTTCGCGGTGTGCTTTATGCGCTACCCAATCCACCATGAAATCACCTCCACGGGCTTAAATAACGAGGCGTTACCTCAAGTGTGAGACCAGCTCCCAGCTGCCACTGTGTGACAGAACCAGGATCCAATGAGACGCCATGAACTTTCCCGAGCAACGCTGACCACGTAACGGAATCGACCATGCCATCAGTAGTAGTAACCTGCCCAGTCATACCCCGATCCAAGCTGATATATCGTTGACCGCTGACAGCCTGCAGATCTACTGTCTGACCACCTGGAACTTTAAAACTCGTCGCACGGCCATCCCACACAAGCCGACAAGACGACACAAGCGGAGCATCGCCCTCAGCAGTCACGCTGAACGAACCCGCCCCAAACACCCGCGTCTTGCCGAACCAATGCCCTTTAAGAGCACGGCATGACATGGACACCTCTAAATACCTCCGGCTAGTGAGATTGTCAGGCCAATCAGGGAAAGCCGGATCCACGACCGGAGTCCAAAACTCAAACCCCGCCGACCGTAAACGCAGCTTCCCCGGCTCAAAAAATGACCATGCTTGATCCCACCGACGTACCAAAGATTCCATCTCACCACGCTCAGCACGCAAGCCAACATTCAAAGAAATATCTAGCGGCGGAGTGCGGAAATTCTGCCGACCAGTACGACGCACACCGTACTGATTGACAGATTCCGACTCATCCCACTCCACACGACCACGCAACCCTGAAATACCATCAGGTCGCAGGAAGATATTCCGGTAGCGATCCCCATCAGACGACAGCACCCACGTCGTGCCAGCAGGTGGCTCATATTCCACAACCACCCCAGCAGGGGGAACCTCCCCGAAAGCAGGTTCCCCACCAGTAATCCTGATCGGAGAAATCGTCACATCACACCACCTCTCGTCACAGCAGCAGCCGGTGGCCGCTTCTTCGCATTCACCTGAACATCCAGACCCTGCACGTGATCAGCCAAAGCTTTCAGCTGGCCAACACGAACCAGATCCTCATCGGATTCAGCCTCAATAATTACAGTCGCACCACCTGGGGTGATCCCGCCGGAGACGGAAATGTCACCACCCAAGAGTGAACGGGCGGACTCAGCTAATGCCGGTCCGTGCTCATCAGCGAAGCTTGATGCCATCGGCACCAAACCACCCAAGCCGACAACATCAAGAATGCTCGTAGCCTGCGATTCCAAGAACCCACGACCAGCATCAGCAGCCACCGGGCCAACCTCGCGGGCGATAGTCCCCAAAGCCGAAGCGCCATTAACGATAGCTTCCGCTACCTCCGGATTGCCCAGGACAGAAGCAAGCTCCCCATAGCCCCAGTCACCACCAAGAAACGCCGTAGACAGTTCCTTTGAAATCACTTGAAGGGATTCGGTAGCTCCCGTAAAACCGCGCATTGCCTTGTTTGTGAACACGTACTCGTCAGCACCAGAAAGGTTCACACCCGCGGTGCCGGACTTCCATACGCCACCACTATCAAACAGGGTTGCACGTGCAGCATCCTCAACGTCCTTATCCCCGCCGAGTGCGTCACGCACAAGGTCGGGGATGCTACGGACCGCGTTCCACACCGTAGCCAGACCATCAGTCAGCCCAGCAACACCCTCGGCGATGCCTTCGACCATGCTGTCACGGCCAGAGTCATAAACACCACGAGGGATGCCCTGCCACTCCGGTGGCTTCTGGGGAAGCTGCGATACCAGTGGGGCCATGATCGTATCGACCACACCACCAAGCTTCTCGGAGATCCACCCACGCATCACACCAGGATCAACACCACCCCCAGCGCCGCCAGACTCAAAAGCTCCGTCAGCGCCGATAGCGAGATGGAACTGGCCGGGGCTCATTCCACGGAACTGTGGTGAGTCGGCACCGGCAGCGCCGACACCGTACTTCACCAGGCTTGGCGAACCACCGGACTCAACATTCGTGGTCATGTAATTGCCCACACCGGTCAACGTGCCAGCAGTATGCCCGCCACCCGGACCGCCCGGGTTGTCGTGAACACCCACGGAGAACCCTGCACCGAGGCCAGGAACCCACGGCTGACCACCAGGGAACGAACCTGTCGCCCATCGACGAACACCATCGCCACCGTTAATAATTGCGTCGGCAATCATCGACATGTAACCAGAGCAGTCCTCATGGCCCCACGTGTACGGGTTTCCGTTACGCATCTTCGCAGCACGGTGACCATTCTCCAGCTGCATTTCCCACATCGGGCGGATAGCGCCACCCTCAGCAAAACCAGGGATCAGCAAATGAGGCGCGGCACCAGCCAAATCCCCTGCGCGCTCATCGGTCTTAGGGAGTATCGCTACCCCGCCTTGACCATCGAACGTGAACGGCCTACCGGAATCAACAGCGTCACGCATCGCATACATTGCGCCATGCCCACCAAGTTGCTGCACCTCACGGGCCGTCCACATATGCTCACCATTCGAGCCCCACATCAGCACATCATCAGACGTGCCAGTACCAGGGCCGGAGATCCGACCACCGGTGGCATGCTCAGGAATGCCAGCAAGAGGGTTGCCCTTATCCAAACCGGGGAGGATACCGGCAATGATATTCCAGGCCCGCAGGATACCGTCGTTGTAGACCGTGTTGATCATGAAGTTAATCGGCTTAGCCAGCAGCGACTTCAACCCAGACCATTTATCGCCCAGGGCGTCAACGAAGCCGGAGAACCGGTCTCTCACCGACCCGATGGTGTCCGTGAACTTCGAGAACACGTTATCCCGAATCCAATCCCAACCAGCACCCAGAGTGTCTTTCACCCAAGTCCACGAGTTACCCAGCGCAGTGGTGACGGTGTCCCATCCGGCCTTTACCTGGTTAGTGGTGGAGGTGAAGGCGAGGAAGACAGCGTTTTTGATCGTCTCCCACGCCCATATAAAACCATCTTTGAGAAGGTTCCACGCCCCAGTGATGGCACCGGTGACCATGTCCCAGTTCGCCTTGACCTGGTTGACGTACGCCTCCCACGCCATGAACACCAAGGTCTTGATACCCTCCCACGTGGCCACGAAGGTATCCTTCGTGGACTGCCACGCCCCGGAGATCATGCCGGTGAAGTCAGACCACCCGGTCTTGACCCCCTCAACCGTGGAGTTCCATGCATCGAATACACCAGATTTGAGGGACTCCCAACCCTCGGATAGGTCGCTGGTTAGTCCAGACCACCATTCCTTGATGTTCTCAACAACGTTGCCGAATACTTCCGAAACGTTCTCCCACGTCTCAGATAGGAACGCGGTGAAGTTACCCCAAATTTCTTGACCAAGCTCAGTCTCGCGGAAAAACCACACAAGCCCAGCGACCAAACCAGCAATCGCAGTGACTAGCAGGCCAATCCAAGACTTCTTGGTGACACTATCGAAGAGTTTAAAAGCACCGGTAGCCAGCCCCTGGGCAAAGGTGTAAGCCTTCGTTGCTGCGGTCCAGGCAATCATGCCAGTGGCGATACCACCCACGGCCACAGATAAAGGGGCAAGCCACTTCTCATTATCCTGAACCCAACCGCCAAGATCCTTGAAAGCAGGGATGAGGTCATCCTCGAGCAACTCCCACACCCACATGAAAGCATCACCAGCAAGACCCTGAACTGTGCCCTTCAAAGCATTCAGACGACCATCAAGCGAATTGGCAATGGTATCCGCTGCAGCCTGAGACGACCCCTCAAAACCGGCCATCCCATCTTCCACACCAGTCAGCGACTGCAGGAACGCCGGGATGCCCTCTACACCAAGATCCTCAAGCGGGGTACCAAAAAGCTCCACAGCCTTAGCGGCACGCACCCCCGGGTCCTCAATATCCAAAAGTTTCGTCGCCGTATCCTGCAACGCCTGCTGGGCGGCATCCCCACCCTCAGCCACAGCGGTAGCCATATCCGCCGCATTAATCCCGATAGACTCAAACGCCTCAGCCTTCGCCGGATCAATCGCAAACAGCGAGAACTCCTTGAGCGCATCACCCGTCTTATCCAGCGCAATCTTGCCGTTCTCAGCCTGACTAATCAGCAGCGAGAAAGCTTCCTCACCAGACAAACCAAGGTTCGCAAAGTTAACGCCGTACTCATTGATGATCTCCGGCAGTTCATCCCGCATCTGGGCGGGAACCCGCTGCATCGCGGTGGTCATCATGTCCGCAGCGGACTCCACATCAGAAGCAAGACCATTGGTGATCAGCTGCCCAGCGGTCTGGGTGGCCTCGGCCATATCAACTTCAAAGACTTTTGAGAAAGCTAGGAAGTTATCGGCAAGTTCCCCGGCGGTTTGCTCACCCTCGGACCCCAAATATTTCCACTGGGATTCCAAAGCACCAATGGCGTTCGCCGCTTCCTCAGCGGACCCAGCCACACCGGAGGAAAGGGCTTCCTTAATGGACTCCCCAACGCCAGCAGCAGCATCACCGGTATAACCCAACTGCATATTGATCAGCGACGTTTCCGACGCCAACGCCTTACCCATACCGGCAAAAGCGCCCACACCAATCACACCAGCCAGGCCACCAGCCCACCCGGCAATCTTCCCGCCCATGCCTTCAAAGATCCCGCCGGTAGACTCGGCCTCATCACCCATCTCACGCAAACGATCACGGAACTTCTTGGATGACTTTTCCGAATCCCCATTGGCCTTATCAAGATCAGCTTGACGATCAGCCAGCGACTTCGTAGCGCGGGCAGACTCAGAAAGAGCAGACTCAACCTTACCCTCAGCAGCAGCAAGATCACGAGCAGCCTTCTCAGCCTGCGCGCGTTTTTTTAGGAGATCTTGTTCCGCTTTTTCGATGGCGTCGATGCCCTTGCCCTCGGCATCAGCCCGCTTACGGGCAGCAGACTCAACCGCTTTCACAGCAGCTTCTGTCTTGAGCTTTTGCTCAGCGAGGCGGGACTCTGCCGTCAGCTGTTCCTCTGCGGCCCGCTTGATTCTGAAGTTAGCTTTTTCCACATTTTTTGCGGCCTGATCGACACCGTCGGACATTTCCTTACGGATGTTCGCACCGGCCTGCTTAGCCGCCTTTTGAGTAGGCCCCACCAACTGAGTGCGCAGCTCATCGGTCATTCCCAAAAGGGACGCGGAAATCGGCAAAACGGCGTAGCCCGGGGTCATTGTAGCCATGAGTGCCTCCTAAGATCTGGCTCGTTGAGCCTCCAAATAAATCGTGTTATGAGCACGCGCCTCAGCACGCTCCTGCTCAACCAGTTCCTGGAACTCGGCTTCGTCACGGTTACGTTTCAACGCCCCCCAGCGTTGCCACTGCTTACCCGTCAACGCCGAAACAACCTCACCGATAGCAGCGGAAGTCTCAGATACTACTGGCCGATCTTCCACAGCGGACTTGAATAAACTTTCCGGCGGCAGACCATCCACCAGGGTCAGCAACCTACGCGCCGTCAACCGGGAAGCACCCCCTGCTTCACGGTAATAATCCCGAAAATCAACGTGATAAAAACGCTGTAAATCAGCCTCAACTAAAGACTCGTGCTCCCGAATTAACGGGATCCACGTTATTTCCCCAAGCCACGGGCGTCACGCCACGCAGGAACCACGCTCTGTAAATCCTCAGTCGATGCACCTAACTCGAACAGCCTCATCAGCTGCTCATCACCCAAGATCTGCTGCAACGCCAGGCCACCAAAATGCGCCAACTGAGCATCGGAAGACTTTGGAGTGAGGAACATCAACGCAGCGGGGATCTTCCCCTCAGGGAACGCATCCTCAAGAACCAGCGGTTCGCCGTGAAGTTCGATAGTGAACGTGCGCTTCGGGTCTTCATCCTCGCCTGCTTCTTCGGCCTGAACCTCATCCTCAATCGGGGTGGGCTCAGTGAACTCATCCTCAACGATGGCTGGCTCAACAGTCTTAGTGGTGCTCTTTTTTGCAACAGTCATGGCAGACCCTTTCAAATATGAGTAATAAAAGTTTGTGGGCAGGCAAAAGGTGCTCGGGCGGCCTGCCACGGTTATTCCCGAGCACCGGGTAGGGCTATCCGCCTACGGGAGCCTCGATACGCTTCGGATCAAGCGGAGTCACAATCGCATCATCATCCGCACGGATAATCAGCTGATCGTAAAGCCCCTCATCGTCACCCATCGGGATCTCGAAAGTGATCTCCGCAGACGCTGCACCATCGTCAGCGCGAGACTGACCAGCGGTGGAATACGCAGTCGCGAACTCGCGGGAAATTTCGATGTATTTATCACCCCAGGAGTTAGTGGACTCAAACGCGACAATGACCTCAGCGTCACGCAGCGGGGCCATAAGCACACTGGCACCCTCCTCGACGTATTCGGAGCCGGGGTGCATAATCGCGAAGCTCGTGGCGTTGTTTTCCAAGGCGGTAACGACTCGCACGTCCTTGGTGAAATCAACGTTGTTCATGATGAACTCGTTGCCGAACGCGTTGATCGGATCGCGAGTGACCTCAGGAGCGCGGTTCATGTTGGAACCCGACGCCATCACACCAACATACCCCCACACCAGCGGGTCGAAAGTGCCATCAGCGCCAACCTTCGCGTCAGCTTCGGTGGCGGTGAAAACACGAATCTTCTTCCAAATATTGATATTGCGCTTACGAGCAGAAGCTGGGCCCATAGGAACAGTCATTGCAATAACCTTTCATTTTTTGGTGAAGCAGCAACCACAGTGATCGCTGCCAAAAAGCCTTTAGTGGCATCATCCGGGGCTGTGATCAACCCAGGGCCGGGGGAAATGGAAAAACCCCAGTCAATGCTGGGGCTTAGGAGTAGTCCATCGATCAGGACTGCGAGATCACGCGCTTCGGGTTCATTCCCCGCGTACACCGTGATGTGCACGTTTTCAGAGTCGGTGACGATGCTTCCCCCGGGGGAACCTGCGCTAACCACCGTCACATAAGGATCTACGAATGGGTCTAGGGTTGGGTTGGTTTGCGCCAGAAACCGATAATCAGGAAGCAAATAACGAAGCCCCCGGCGAATGATCTCGGGGGCGTTACGTTGCTCAAAAATACTGACCACTTTCGCCCCCTATCTTGGTGGGTACCGGACAACGTTCAGGCCTTGATTGGCGGCAGCTTTCGTCAGCGTTGCGTGCTTCGCCTGCATCGCAGCGCCCTTAGCCTCAGCTAGAGCCACCATCGACACTGGCCGACCCTCACGGTCCCGTTTCATGGTTGCTGTGGTTTCCACCCCGGTGATTGACGATGCCACCGCATTACCGGCAGCCTCCACCATCGGGTACGTCAGCTCAAGAACTTCCTCGAACCACTCGTCAGGAATGTCCAGCCAGAGACCGTTATTTTTAGCCATCAGCCGGCTCCCCTCACGCAATCAAAAACGACACCAGGACGATGCCTGCTCAGGACAGGACGACGGTTCTTCGACCAGTCCCACGCCGTTTTTACGACGCGGTACTTAAGGCCGCGGACAGTGACATGATCACCCGGCGACACTTTCAACCCAGAGCTACCCCAAACCCTCAAAGCATCTTTCACACCCTGACGATCATCATCAGACAGCTCCTCCAACCCAATCGGCTGAACCGTCTTAACCGACACCTCTTGAGCAGCAGCACCAGGGATCGGATAACCATCGTCATCCACACCACCAGCAGCACCAAGAATCGTGATCAACTCAGCCACGGTGAATCACCTCCGGCCATCGACGAGCACGAGGAAACCTCCCCCGCGCAAACCCTCCAGCAGGCAACCCCAACGCCTCACGCTGAGCAGCAGTCAACCTCACGCCACCAAAAGACACAGAATCAACCTCCGCATAAGTGATCGAGTCCGATTCCTGCCCCGTCGTTGACGACACGGTTCGGATACCGGCATTGCCGCCAATGAGTATCGCAGCGGACACCATCTCCCGAATGACATCCTCAGCTTCATCACGAAGCCACGGCACCACCTCAAGAGCAGCATCGAAAGACCGACCAGCCTTAGAAAAAGCTGTCCTGATCTTCCGCTCTGCATCCTCAATCAGAATCTCAATCCTTGGGTAAGAATCGACGTCAGGTTGTGGGTCGAGCCGTGCCACCACATCCTCAGGGGTTATCAGCGCCACGGCTGCCACCTCCTAATCTTCTAGACCAGCGATGATCTTGATCATCTGCGGACGGGTCAGACCCTTGGTGTCGATCTTGCGCGCCTTGAGGTAATTGCGGTGAGCGTCGACACTATCGGTTGGCTTCGGCTTCTCAGGATCCGCCACTGGCTCCTCAGCCTCGCTCGCAGTGTCCTCGACTGGTTCCACCTTTTTCGGCTTCACCTCATCCGGAGCATCCTCGACGAGCTTCACGATCTTTGACCGCAGAAGCCATTCACGCTTCGGATGATCATCCGGAACCTCATCGCCCGGCTTGTACTTCACCGGACGACCACCTGAGCGGTCTTCCCAATGAGCAACCGCCAGCATCACTAAACCTCGATCCCAGTGAGCTTCACGACCGCCTTAGGGTTATCAACAGCGATAACGCGGTGGCGGAAAGCGTCGGTTCGGTAGGACATGCGAGAGCCACCGAAACCGTTGTCACCGCCCTCAGGGTACAGCGGGGTCAGGGTCAGTGGCTCCGCCTCGGAGACGAACCCGGCGGTGCCGGACTGCATGATGTAGCAGTCCCCCTCCGGGATGAAAGCGGAGGTGACGACACGCAGACCGCCAAGGGTGGCAGGCTGAATGCCAAGATATACAGGGTTCTCGACGGCAGCATTGCCGTTGTAGAACTTCTGGGTGGAATCGTGGAAAAGAGCCAGATCCAGGGTCGCCTCATTCAGGACAATGATGTCCGGGCGGTAGCCCATGAGACGCTCCGGTGCGTCCGGCTCATCCGCGGGCTTCGCGGCCTTCGCCAGGGAGATCATGCGCTTCGCCTGGCGAATGTCACGCATCGGGTTGGCGGTGCTATCCTCCCAGTCCACGGTTGCGCCCAGGGTGGGAATGTTGGCGTTGTCGAACGCTGCGAGTGCAGCCTTCACACCGTTTTCGACCATTGTGTTCTGCAGAGCAGTGGTCTGCAGAGTCACGAGATCAACCTTGTTGAAGCGCTGCATCTCCCAGGACACGCGGATCGCCAACGCGGTCTTGACACCGATGATGGACTTCATTTTGCCCAGGTTCAGGTCGGACACTGGGATCTCTGCAAACTCCGCGACCTCTTCGGAGTTGTCGTTCAAGTACGGCGCAGCTGCTTCACGGTAGGCAACCACACCATCGTTGGATCCACCGTTACGGAACAGTGCTTCCTCAAGGAACGCGCCGTCGAGGTTTTCGAGGATTCTCTCTGGAATGTACAGGGGGTCACGGACCATCTGGTCTACGGTCAAAGTGTCTCCGCCGAAAGCAGAGGTAAGGTGATTAACACCCATGATGTTTTCCCCTTTCAAGGGCTAAAAATGGCATGAAAAAACACCCACCCCCAACATTTGGGGAGGGCGCTAACTTGTGGCAGAAACCCCGGTTAAGGGGCAGTAGGCGCGAAAACGCTTGGGTGGAAAAGGTGCACGCGCACCAAACCACCAGTGGACGCCTCAGCAGCGATGCCCACCTTGACGGTGCCAGTAGGTGCGACCTTGCCATCAGCAGCAGCGAACACATCACCATCGACCGCGAAAGCATCAGAATCGCCCGATGCAAGCTTCACGACCCGCTGAGAAGTCTGCACACGGACAATGCGTGGCAGACCGTAGGAAACATCATTATCAGTGCGTGATTCCGGTGCAGCGGACTCAGTGACCGCACCGTAGGGGAAAGTGGCAGCATCGGAGTGCGCAATCTTCCCAGCGTCGGTCTTGACGAGACGGAACTTCTCGACCTTGGCTGACACCTCACGAGTGAGGTCACCAGTGGAAAAAGTAGGATTAGACATTCTTAAAACTCCTTAGAATTTAGGCTTGGGGAAAGGATTTGGCTTCTGACGAAGCTCCTCTCCCTCACGATTGGAATCCGCAGACTGACGGCCATAACCGACCTCGCCACGCGGGATAGTGTTGACAGGATTCGCGCCATAAAGGTCACGAGCCGTATCCGCATCACGCTTCATCGCAGCCACCGCCTTAGCGCGCAGCCCCGCAGAAATACGGCCATCACGGATCCAACCATCGACCTCATTGACTAGGTCGGATTCCTTTTTCGCTTCCATCGCAGACCAACCGAACTGAGCAGCTGCTTTCAGCTCGTTGTACGTGTCGATGTCCAGAACTTTCTTGTTCACCATTGCAGGATCTCCCACTGGGGAGGGCTCTGCTGGCTGTTCAGCTGGATCTTCGTTTGGATCCTCAGACAGTGAACGCACGGTCACCGACAGTGGAACAGCAGTCTCATTCACCAGGACAGTAAACGCGGCAGTGGATCCAACCTCAGCACCAGATGGAGCGGTCACGGTTACCGCGCCTGACTCGTCAACCTCAGCGGTGAAACCCTCGGCAACGTCCCCCATCGCAAAGGTGAGACCGGCCTGCTTCGCAAGAGTCACCGCGGCGGAATCACCAGCAGGCTCCACGCCCAGCTCAGCATCAACCGGCGCAGCTTCCACACCCTCTTCACCCTCAGCGGGCTTATCGCCAACAATCGGCTCGACCTTAATCCGCTCAGTAGGAACGATCTTCACATCCGCAGGGTAAGTAACCTCCACTTCCCCCGAAACGGCAACCGCCTCATTACGAAAGTTACTGAACTCGGCACGAATGATCGCGACGATATCTTCCTTGGTAAGCGACATATCGTCGCTCCTTTCTCCACCCTCAGGATGGTTCAATAAGGCCGCCGGAGGAGATCCCCGACGACCACGGAACTGATTCATCATTCGACTACCCGCGACAGCGAGCACCGGTTCACGCTCAACCCGGCCAGACTCAACCGCGTCAGCCAACCCCGCGGCCACAGCTTCATCAGCGTTGAACCACGTTTCAAGGTCCATCGCCGACTGCCACTCCGCAGCATCACGCCCCGACCGCTCCGCATAAATCGCAGCAATATCAGTAGACGTAGACCGCAGCCGGGATGAAATCTTGTCCATCTCATCGGCATTACCCATCGCAATGGACAGTGCGTTATGGACCATCATGCGGGTGCCCTCACGCATCACCACCCGGTCAGCGCCACCCACAGCAATGAATGACGCAGCAGACGCTGCCACACCTTCCACAATCGCCGTCACCGTCGCAGGGTGGGAACGCAGCGAGTGCATCATAGTAAGGCCCTCGAAAACGTCACCACCATAACTATTGACATGCAGGGTGATTTCCCCACTGTCAACCTTTTTCAGTTCGGCCACGAACTTAGCGGCCATCCCCGGTTCAATATCGTCATATAAGTAAAGGTCGGTCACGGTACGGTCACCTCTTTCAATTTGTTAATAATCGCGCTGGTTTCCGCCCGGGCATCCCGATACCTAGCGTTTGTTTCCGCAGTGCTTTCCACATCCGCCACCGAAATAAGCTCAGCTTGTTCCCCCGGTTCGGGGTCTTTCAGCGTTACGCCCATAGCGTCTTCAAGCTCGGCACGAGCCTGCTTCGACTTGAGGGCATCGGAGAGTTTCTGCTTCGGTGGGAGCGTCCATCGTCGGCGCAGGTCCTCTTCCAAGTCCTTGTCGGGGAAAATGGTTTTGGAGTTGACTAGCCCGGCGAGATCGCCTGGGGTGATTTCCTTCTTGGAGGCGATGGGGTCGAATACGAGCTGCGGCATGAGTCCGTCGTGTTCGGGGAATGCTACGCGCACGAGGTCTTCGACGACGTGCTGGGTGGCGACGTCTTGGACCCATTCGGCCATCGTCTGGAGGGACTGGACCAGTAGGTCGTTCTGTGTTGACGCGAGGGCGTACGCTCCGCCCTTGCCGTCCAAGTTCAAGACGTGGGCCATAACGGAGCGGGCCATCATGTTGTCGTGGTACGCGATCGCCTCACGTGGGGAAATCAGCTGACCAGACGTGCCCTTCACGTCCAACGACGCGCCAGAGGGAATCGCGGCCCCAGCGTTCTCGCCAGAGCGGAACCCTTCCACGATCTCCTGACCGCGCTCCAAGTCCCCATCGGGATCATTCGTCATATCCGATCCGGTATAGACCGGTACACCCATGCCGTTACGGTCCAGGGTGTTGAGCTCCAGGCGCAGCAGCTCGTCCTTGATCACCCAGTTCTTATACGCCGGGCGCAGGATCGACCGGCCGTGCCACTGCCCACCCATGTCATCGAACACATAAGCGACAAGACGGTTTACCGGGATCTTCGGAGTGTGGGACTTCTTCCCCACCCCGGACGCTTGCTGCTCGATGGATTCCAATCCGCCATCGTCAGCGACGTTGATTTTCGTCAGGGTGCCTGGCCACCGCGGGGCAAGCTTGCGTAGGTGCTCTCGTCCATCCGGCCCGACTTCGTACACTTGCTCGAAAAACATGTGCCCGAAGATCAGCGCGTACAAGGCCTGCTCGAGGTGCTTCTCCCACGACACCCGACCAGCACGCGGCGCCAACGGCTTATGAGGATCATCACCACGCACCCGCAGCCGAAGATCCTCCGCGACATGCGCTACGATCTCCGACGGCGCACCATTGGGATCGAGCTGCCAATTCGCCCGACGGATCGGCAACGACACCGCACGGAAGATCGCCGTGACCTGAGCATCCTCACGCAGCATCTTCGCAAACGTCTGCGCCGACCTCGGAAACGTCAACGTCCGGTTATCGTCCTCCAGGGCGCGGTTACGCACCGCACGGGCATACCCCACCTCACGAGGAGTCGAATCACTCATCTGCCACTCCTCTCTTAGAACTGCAAGGCTGCAGCACGATTAGGGGCACGCACTGCACGCGCCTTACCGACAAACTTCTTCTTCTCAACTTCGGGAACATCTTCGGTGCCGAGGAATTCTTGCAGCACCCAGATCGCGAACAAGGCCGCATTCAGGATCGACACATCAGAGGCGTACCGGTCCAGCGACGGGTACCGTCCCTTCGAGGACCGTTCCTGCGCGACCGCCCACGCTGTCGCCCACCGTGGGTTCCCGTCGTGAATGATTCGACCTTCGGCCCAAAGGCGTTTGAACAACTCCCACGACTTAGAAACCTGGGCGCCATTGAGCTCGTCTGGGTACACCCCAGCGGACTGCAGGGGCCCCACCACTGTCGAGCCCGGGCCCGTCGGGTCCAGGGCCACCCCAGCGGTGAAGATCCTGTTGCCCATACTCAACTCCACGGTGCGCGATACCGATGAGACCAGGTCTGCACGGACAAACTCCTCGACCGGTGCCAGGGAGAGGAAAAACTTCTCACCCGCAGTGACCGCAGACACCAGCCCGACGTTTTTCCCATCAGGAGTGAAATCCATGCCAAGGCCACAGATCGCGGTGCACTTGAATGCCAGGGCAGCATCCGACCACAACGTCGGGGACTGGTCCGCTTTCTCTTCCCACTCCCCCAGGTCGATCAGCGTCGGGGTGTCATTGTCATCGGATACCACCGCGAACCACCGCCCCCACCCCAGCATCTCGACTTCAAACCCAACGTCGGTGAGCTTGCCTTTCAGAGACCGGATCTTCTTCTCATTGGCAACCACACCATAGGATGGGTTCGCCATCATCCAGGTGAACGGATCATCCGGATCCATCCCCTCAGGCGCCGCGAACTCCGCGAACAGTAAACCTTCCGCATCTCCGCCCAGCGCACGGTCGCGGACCTTCGACAGCTCTTCCCCCTTGGGGTGTTTGAACTCGTTGACCGCCGAGGAGGTGTAGTACGTCTGGGGATCCTCTGCAGCCAGCTGGGTCGGTGCGACCGCATCCATCTCACCGGAATCCAGGTTGTACGCCTCATCGATGATCAGCAGATCAATCTCATCGAAACCACGCCCCATGTCATTGGAACGGGTGGAGAACTGCACTTTCCCACCATTGACAGTTTCCATCTCCGCTTCACCCGCGGACGCAGTGTTGCGCACCAGCCGGCGAGCAGCCCATGGGCGGGACTTGATCCGCTTCCACAACCTGTTACGGATCGACTTCGCCGTTCGCCACTGATGCGCCGAGAACACGATCTGATGATTGAGCTTGAACAACCGGTACAGCACGATCACTTCGAGGATCAGCGACTTGCCGTTCTGCCTCGGGCAGATAAGTACAACATCGGGATGAATCCAATGACCATCAGCATCAACAGACAGCGCAAGCTGAACTTGCTCCTCTTGCCACGGCATCAGCTTGATGCCAAACGAAAGTGCAAGCTTTACCGCAGCATCACCATGATGTCGATCACCACCGCGATCGCACACCAACCGCTCTGGATCCTGGCGCCCCTCAAGGTTTGGGAATTCTCTATCGATGACCTCCCGGAACCGAGCGTTATAGTCCTCAGTCTGCGAGAGGGTCGTCCTCATCCCCACCGATGCCGCTGTCACCTTGCCTCCTCTGAATCTCTGTCAGGAGCTGACGAAAAACAGTTGTCAGCTGGCGCTGTTCAGCCACCGCAGAATCGACTTTGAGGATGAGTTCCCCCTCCATAGTCAGCACACGGCACCAAGCGTCCTCATCCCCAGATGTAAGTCGGTGCAGTTTGTCCAAGCGGTCTTTGGTTCGAGCTGCCTCGATGATCAAAGCGGAGGTTGAGGCATCGTCAAAATCAGTTGTCAGACCGTCAAATAATGTCTGCCCGCCGTCATTAAATTCTTCGGGAAACTCCCATTCCATGAAATCCACCTTTCCGCTGGTCACCTAGGAACTTTTGAGCAC
>QXGG01403340.1_pt1 | contig 36666 bp, 30 predicted proteins | sample 1982491 | NCBI WGS metagenome assembly QXGG01 (sample SAMN09924614, study PRJNA488089) | Wastewater metagenome, whole genome shotgun sequencing project. | isolation source: South African research farm wastewater | place: South Africa: Irene, Agricultural Research Council, Animal Production...
ATTGAAGGTCAACAGCGTTCTGGTGAACGAAGGCTCGACCTACGCGGTATTCACCATCAACGCGACCCCCACCGACGCACTGACGCTGTCGCTGCTGGACCTGACCAACGACGGGGCCAACGCTACAGCCGATCTGGACGCAGGTGCGCCCCTTCAGTTCTGGAACGTCCAGACCAATGCCTGGACCGATGTGACCGCAGCGGTGACCGTGCCCGCGAGCGGTACGCTGTATGTCCGCGTCAACATCACCGCCGAGCAGGAGCGGGAATATGAGGGTAGCGAGACCTTCCGCCTGAGGATTCAGAGCAGAGATCTGACGGATGGCGCTACCCCGCCTAACCCGCTCGTTGTTTTCGGCACCGCCACCATCAAGGATGACGGCACTGGCGTGCGCTTCACCGGCGAAATTGCTCAAAATGGCCCGGTGTCGAACACCCAGGACCTGGACGATGATCTGGACAAGGACGGCATCGCCCCCACGGCCGAGGATCAGCTCGCCACGCTGGTGGCCTCGCAAGGTATCGGTAGTGCGAAGGAGGGTGACCTCAACGGCGACGGCATCCCCGATGCCGAGCAGAACGCGCTGACCACGCTGGCCTGGCGCGATGTGGCCAGTTTCAATGCAGGTAACGAAGGCACGCTAACCGACGTCAGGCCGATCATCTCGCTGAAGGCATTGGAGGGAACCACCGACAACACGGTCTCCGGCACCCTGCAGCTGGAGAATGTGCGAGTCGTAGCCTATGACGATGCGCAATTCGGTACTGCATCCGACAAGGTCACGACGAATCAATCCACAGGCGTTCGAACGGTGACCCTGGCGACCGGCGGCACGGTTGATACCACTTGGGATCCGATCTGGTTCGAGTTGGGCACGCAGGCCGACAATGACGCCTTTACCGATCTGTTCACTGAACGCAATGGTGTGCAGATCCGCATGTTCATTGACGTACGGGCATCTGGCCTCAATGAGGGCGAGTTCACCCAATACATCAAGTTCGTTTCGGCTGAGGCTGCCAGCACGGGCAACCTGGTCGATCTGGACGGCAACCCGATCACTGCCGAGGGTTGGTACGACTTTACGTATGACGAAACCAAACATGCGGCGAATGGAGACGGCGCCCGTTTCATCATCGAGGCGGGCAAGATTGTCGGCATCGAGCTGATCCTCACCGACAACGCCTTCGGTGACAACGATCTGCGCGCGAACCGCATCTTCGACCCGGGTGTGCTGGTGCGGGCGCAGTCGCAGCCGCCCGCTCCGCCGCCCGCGCCAGCTCCCCAGCCTGTGCCGACACCGGTGCCAGCGCCGACACCGGTACCCACGCCGACGCCGACACCGGTGCCCACGCCTGAGCCTGCGCCGGCTCCTGCGCCTGCGCCTGCTCCCGAACCGGCCCCAGCACCCGAACCGGTGGTTCCGCCGCCGGTGCCGACCGCGGACATCAATTTCGAGCCGCCCGCTGTCGAGGTGGCGCTGCCGGACGCGGGCGCGCCCTTCCGTTTCGGCCAGCGCTTCGACTCCACGCTGCAGCCGGTGGCCGGTGGCGGTGAGGAAGGCTCGTCCGACCCGGTGGCGGCACTGGGCGATGGGCGGGCCTACGAGTTCGACTGGACGCCCTTCGTCAATTTCTACACTGAGCAAAGCGGCTGGCGCGCGGCGGTGATTCCGGCGGATGAAGCCGCGTTGTCGGTGTTCCGCGGCATGCCCGACCAGTTCGTGGAACTGGAAAAGGAAGGCGAGTTCGTGGTGCCGCTCGATGCCTTCGTGCATACGCAGACCGCCGCCCGGGTGGCGCTGGAGGCGATGCGGGCCGATGGCAAAGCGCTGCCGCGCTGGGTCATGTTCGACAAGCAGACGGGTGCGTTCCGGGTCGAGCCGCCCAAGGGCTTCCGGGGCGAGCTGGTGATCAAGCTCGTCGCTCGCGACACGCAAGCGCGCGAAGCCGCGACCCTGTTCCGGCTGCACGTGGGAGAGCGCGCAGGGGCCGAGGCCGGTGACAAGCCGGGCCGTGCGGGCCTGAGTGCGCTGCTGCGCAGCGCCGCGCAGGAGCGGGGGACGCTGCGTGCGGCCGAGCGTGTGATGCCGGCGCCGGAAGCGGCGCGCCCGGCGATGGCGACTGCCGGCTGATGGGGGACGGCATGGGCTGGCGGGTTTGCAACATGTGGACGGTGCTTGCATGAATGCACGGATGCAGGGACCGAGCCAGGCGCAGGCCAGCCCGCTCATCACGCTGCTGGACCTGGCCCGACGTGCGCGACGGGCGGAGTCCGTCGCCGCGCTACGCTTCATGGCAGTCAACGACAGCCATGCGCTCGCGCGCTACCGCCAGAGCGCACTGTGGTTCAGCGGCGTGGGGGTGCAGGCCTTGTCCGGGGTGGTGCAGGTCGAGGCCAACGCACCCTACGCGCAGTGGCTCGACAAGGTGTGTACCCACTTCTTTGCGCACCTGTCGGCGCCCGGCACGGTGTCGAGCGCCGACCTGCCGGCTGAGCTCGCCGAGGCCTGGGGCGAATGGCTGCCGCCCCACGCCTACTGGCAGCCGATTGCCGGTCTGGCGGGGGTGGCGGACGCGCCGGGAGGCGGCCTGCTGCTGGCGCGGGATCTGGCCTGGACCGAGCCCGAGGGCGCGCTGATCGCGGAGTGGATCGATACCTGGCGGCACGCGTGGCTGGGCCTGGCCGCGCCGCGGCTCAATCTGGCGCAGCGCATCTGGCGCTTCCTGTGCGGGGATGCCGGCGCGGCCGGGCGACCATGGTGGCGGCGGCGCGGCGCGCTGTGGCTGGCGGCGCTGGTGGTGGTGTCGGCGCTGCCGGTGCGCCTGTCGGTGCTGGCGCCGGGCGAACTGGTGCCGGCGCGCCCGGCGGTGGTGCGCGCGCCGCTCGAGGGCGTGGTGGAGGTGTTCCATGTGCAGCCGAACGACGAGGTGAAGACCGGGCAGCCGCTATTCGGCTTTGACGAGGTGCTGATCCGCAGCCGGCTCGACGTGGCCCGGCAGACGCTGCAGACCGCCGAGGCGGAGTACCGTCAGATGGCGCAGCAGGCGGTCTCGGATGTGCGCTCCAAGGCCTTGCTGGCGTCGCTGACCGGAAAGATCGAAGAAAAGCGCGCCGAGGCGCTGTTCATCGAGGAGCAGCTCGGCCGCGCCCAGGTCACCGCGCCGCAGGCGGGCATCGTGCTGTTCGACGATCCCTCGGAGTGGGTGGGCCGGCCGGTGACGGTGGGCGAGCGCATCATGCGCATTGCGCGCACCGGCGACGTCGAGGTCGAGGCCTGGGTGCCGGTGGCGGACGCGATTCCGCTCGACCCCGAGGCCGAGGTGTCGCTGTTTCTCAACGCCAGCCCGCTGGCGCCGGTGCCGGCGCGGCTGCGCTACTTCGCCCACGAGGCGGTGGAGCGCCCGGACGGCACCTACGCCTACCGTGTGCGTGCGGAAATCCTGGGTGAAACGACTCACCGGGTGGGCCTCAAGGGAAGCGTGCGCCTCAGTGGCGACTGGGTGCCGCTGATCTACTGGGCGATGCGCCGGCCCTGGGCCAGCGTGCGCACGACCCTGGGCTGGTAAGCGCGATGTCCGCCGCCGCGATGAATGGCCTGCCACTGCTGCGCGAGGAGCTGGACCTGCTCGCCGGTCCCGAGCTGCCCGACGGGCAGCCGAGCTGGACCCTGCACGACCCGGTGCGCAACCTCTTCTTTCGCATCGACTGGCTGACCTTCGAGATCCTCAGCCGCTGGTCGCTGGGCAGCCCGCAGGCGATCGCCGAGACGGTGGCGGTGAGCACGCCGCTCAACGCGGCGCCCACGCATGTGGAGGAGGTGGTCCGCTTTCTCACCGAGAACCAGCTGGTGCGCCCGCTGGGGCGAGACAGCGCGGACAAGCTCGCCGAGCGCCTGAAGAAGATCGAAGGCTCGCCGTTCAAGTGGTTGCTGCATCACTACCTGTTTTTCCGGGTGCCGCTGTGGCGCCCGGACGCCTGGCTCGAGCGCTGGCGCCCGGTGGCGGATCTGCTCTACACCCGGGCTTTCGCGCTGCTGACGCTGGCCGCGCTGGGGATGGGGCTGGTGCAGGTGTTTCGCCATTCCGACCAGTTCTTCAGTTCGCTGGTGGATACCTTCAACTGGGAGGGGCTGGTCGCGTATGGCGTGGCGGTGTTCTGCGTGAAGTGGCTGCACGAGCTCGGCCATGCCTTCACCGCCAAGCGCTATGGCTGTCGCATCCCGGCCATGGGCGTCGCCTTCCTGGTGCTGTGGCCGATGGCCTATACGGATACCAACGAGACCTGGCGTCTCACCAGCCAGTGGCAGCGCTTCCGGATCGCCTGCGCGGGCATCGCCACCGAGCTGGTGATCGCCGCGTGGGCCACGCTGGCCTGGGCGCTGTTGCCCGACGGGGGCCTGCGCGGCGCGGCCTTCGTGCTGGCGACCACGAGCTGGGTGGCCACCGTGGCAATCAACGCCAGTCCCTTCCTGCGCTTTGACGGCTACTTCATCCTGTGCGACCTGCTCGACATGCCCAACCTGCACGGGCGCAGCTTCGCGCTGGCACGCTGGAAATTGCGCGAGTGGCTGTTCGCGCTGGGCGAACCCAAGCCCGAGCACTTCTCGCGACGCAAGGAGGCGTGGCTGATCGCCTTCGCGTGGGTGACCTGGCTGTACCGGCTGGTGGTATTCCTGGGCATCGCGCTGCTCGTCTACCACTTCTTCTTCAAGGCGTTGGGCATCTTCCTGTTCGTGGTCGAGATCATCTGGTTCATTGCCCTGCCGGTGTATCGCGAGCTGCAGGCCTGGAAGGAGCGGCTGCCCGCGATGCGCGCGCGACCCGAGAGCCGGCGGCGTACGTGGCGCAGCCTGGCGCTGCTGCTCGTGCTGTTGTCGCTGTTTGCGCTGCCCTGGCCCGGGCGGGTCGCCACCACCGGCCTGCTGCGGCCGGCGCAGATGATGCCGATCTACACCCAGGAGGGGGCCGTCCTCGAGCAGCTCGCGTTCGCCGATGGCGAAGCGGTGCAGCCCGGGGCCGAGCTGCTGACCATGAAGGTGCCGGACCTGGCACTGCGCCAGGCACTGGCCGAAGCCCGCAGCGCCGGCCTGCGCTGGCAGGCTGCAACCGTCGGGCTCAACGCGGAGACGCGGGCGCGGCTGCTGGTGAGCCAGGAGGAATGGGCGACCGCCGAAGCCGAGCTCGAGGCGGCCACGCAAGCCCTCGCGCAGCAACGCCCGCTGGCGCCCTTCGAGGGTGAATTGCGCATCGCCGACCCCGAACTCCAGCCCGGGCAATGGCTGCCGGCGAAGATGCAGGTGGCGGTGGTGATCGGACACCAGGGGGCGCTGGTCGAGACCTACCTCGACGAGAGCGAGGTGCAGCGGGTTCGGGTCGGGGATGCGGCCATCTTCGTCACCGATGGCGCCGAAGGGCCGGTGATTCGTCTGCGCGTGGAGACGATCGACACCGACGCCACCCGGGTGCTGCCCGACGGGCTGTTCGCTGCCGTGGCGGGCGGACATATCCTGACCCGTGACCGCAACGGACAGCGCGTGCCCGAGAAGGCGATCTATCGCGTCGTGCTCGGGGTCGAGAGCCCGCTCGATGCGCTCGAGGGGCGCATGTGGCGGGGGCGGGTGGTGATCCGGGCCGCCTCGGAGGCGCCGATCGCGCGCTACCTGCGCAACCTCCTGGCCGTGCTGGTGCGGGAGTCTGGATGGTGACGGTGGCCCACTCGGCGGGCGGCAGGCCATGAGCCACTGGCAACGGATCGGGTGCGCCTGCGTGCTGGGCTTGTGGCTGTGGCTGCCGGCCATGGCTGTCTGGTCCGCGGAGGGCGTCGTGCGCGTGGGGCCCGACACCACACAGGTCGAGCTCGAGGCCGCCACACGTTACCTGCGCGACCCCACGCGGCTGCGCCGGATTGACGAGGTGGCGGCCGCGGACGGGCAGTTTTTGCCTTTGCCGGTGACGGCGGCAGGCCAGTCGGCGAACTTCGGCTATATCAAGGATGCCATCTGGCTTCGTTTCGAGGTGCTGCGCGAAGAGGCCAGCGCCGGCGTCGCGGTCGCATCCGGGGATCCGTGGGTAGTGGAGATCGCCTATCCGACGATCGACCACGCCACCCTGTACTGGATGGATGGCAGCGGCGAATGGCAGTCTGCAGAAACCGGCGATCATTTGCCCCAGTCCTTGCGGGCCTTGCGGCATTTCAATCTGCTGCTGCCTTTGGCGTTGCCGCCGGGCGAGCCCAGGGTGTTTTACCTGAGGCTGCAGTCGGAAGGAAACCTGACCGCACCGCTCAAGCTGTGGTCCGCGCGCGCCCTGGCCGACGCCGATCGGGGTGTCCTCACCTGGCATGCGGCCTACTTTGGTGCGCTGGTGGCGCTGCTGATCTACAACCTCATCCTTTACCTCACCGTACGCGAAAAGGCCTATCTGACCTACGTGATGATGGTGCTCGGCATGGGGCTTGCGCAGGCGGCGATGACCGGGTTCGGAGGGCTCTGGCTGTGGCCGGAAGCGGGTTTGCTGGCCGACCGCATCCTGCCCCTTGGCTTTGCCTTGTGCGGGCTGGGGGGCGCACTGTTTACCCGTCTGTTCCTGGAGCTGCAGCGCGGCCCGCAGGCCCGTGATCGACTCGTGATCGCCACCGCGCTGATGTTTGGCGGGCTGCTTGTCTTCGGGCTGTGGCTGCCTTACGAGTCGCTTGCGATACTGATCAGCGCCACCGGGCTGGCCTTTTCGATGCTGGCTGTGGTGCTCGGGATGCTGTGCCTTGCCGAAGGCCAGCGTGCCGCGCGCTTCTTCCTGATCAGCTGGTTGATCCTGCTGCTCGGCGTCGGGGTGATGGCGCTGCGCAACTTCGCGCTCCTGCCGACCAACTGGCTCACCTCGCATTTGATGCAGATCGGCTCCCTGCTCGAGATGCTGTTGCTGGCGATCGCACTGGCAGATCGCATCAATAGCCTGCGCGCGGAAATGGATCGTGCACATCTCGCATCGGCCGAGGCCAACCAGCGCCTGGTGAGCACCCTGCGCGACTGGGGCGCTGCGCTCAAGCAGGAGGTGGCCGAACGCACCAAAGCCTTGCGCACCGCCAATGAGCGTCTCGCGCACAGCGAGGAGCGCGAGCGTCACCTGCGCGAGGAACAGGGGCACTTCCTGGGCATGATCTCACACGAAATCCGTACCCCGCTGGCGATCATTCAGGCGGCATCGCAGTCGCTGCGCGAGCTCGAAGGCGGCTCTCCGCTCGAGCGCCTGAAGCGTTACGACCGCATGGAGCGTGCAATGCAGCGCGTCAACGTGCTGATCGACCTCGCGCTGGCGCAAGACCGCACCAATGTCTCGGAGTGGGCGATGGACTGCACGGAGATCGATCTCGAAGCGCTCAGCCATGAGCTGTGCGGCCTGATTTCGGCCAGTGATGAATTCCGTGTCAAGCTGACCGTGCAGCGTCCGCTCCCCTGTGTACTGGGCGACGTAAAGATGTTGCGTGTGGTGGGCATCAACCTGCTGGAAAATGCACTCAAGTACAGTGACCCCTTGTCGCCAGTAAACGTTATGCTTGGCTTCGATAGTCAGGATGGCGTTGAGGGTATTCGTTGGACCTTCCAGGACATGGGGCCGGGAATCCCCTCCGGGCTGGAAGAAAAGATATTCGAGAAGTATTTTCGCGCGATGGGCGGCTATGGAAAGCCCGGTTTGGGTGTAGGGCTTTTCCTGGCCCGCTATATCTGCGAGCGCCACGGTGGCTGCCTGCGCTTGGCAGGTAAGCAGCCGGATCAGGGAACGAGTTTTGAGGTATGGCTTCCATTGAACGCAGTTCAAGCTCAGTGCTGACCACGCTCGCCTTCGTTGAAGACAACGATGACCTGCGTGAAGAGATGTGTTTCCGGCTCGAGCGCGAGGGCTATCGTGTGCTTGCGTGTCGCGATGGCATCGAACTCGACCGCGTGCTCAAAGAAGAGGCGCAATGCCGGCTGGTGGTCCTCGATCGCGGTTTGCCGGGCGAAGACGGTCTGTCGATCGCCATGCGCCTGCGCCGTGACCACCCCGGCCTGGGCATCGTCATGCTCACTGCGCGGGGCCGCTTGACCGAGCGTGTGGAGGGGCTTGCGGGCGGGGCCGACGCGTATCTCGTCAAGCCGGTGGATTTTCTCGAGTTCGTCGTCGTCATCGAGAGCGTGCTTCGACGCCTCGCGCCCCCGGAGCCGACCGCTGCTGCGGGGGACTGGTTGTTGCGCTTCGCCGCGCTCGAGCTGGTGTCGCCAGCGGGAAAAGTCATCTCCCTGACCGGGACCGAAATGAGGCTGCTGCGCGAACTCGCCCGGGCAGGGGGTGAGCCGGTCGAGCGGCGGCGACTGGTCGAGGCGCTGGGCGAGGACTTCTGGCAGTTCGATGCGCGCCGCCTGGACACCGCCATGAGTCGCTTGCGCTCAAAGCTGGATGAAGAATGCGACTTGACGGCCAGCCCCATCAAAGCGGTCAGGAATGTGGGCTACGTGCTGGCGATCCCGATCCGTGAGGTCGCCGCTTCGGGCCCTTTGCCGGCTTGAAACCGCGATCCATCAAGACGCGTTGTCCACAGGCGCTTCGCCAAGATAGGCCTGCCGCACGCGCGGGTCTTCGAGCAGATCGGCGGCGCGTCCTTCGAGGCTGATCCGGCCGGAGTCCATCACGTAGCCGCGGCTCGCGAGCTCGAGCGCGAGCCTCGCGTTCTGCTCGACGAGCAGCAGGCCGACGCCTGCGCGGGCGATGTGCCCGATGAGCTCGAACACCTTCTCCACCATCTGCGGTGCCAGCCCCATCGAGGGTTCGTCGAGCAACAGCAGTCGTGGGCGGGAGAGCAGCGCGCGGCCGATGGCGAGCATCTGCTGCTCGCCCCCCGACAGCGTGCCGGCGACCTGATGCAGGCGCTCGCGCATGCGCGGCAGCAGCGCGAGCACGCGCTCGAGGTCGGCTTCGATGCCCGCGTGATCCTTGCGGCTGTAGGCGCCCAGACGCAGGTTCTCGTCGACCGTGAGGCGGGCGAAGATGCCACGCCCTTCGGGTACCAGCGCGATCCCGCGGCCGACGCGCGCGTGGGCGGGCAGCCTGTCGATGCGTGCGCCGTCGTATTCGATCGCGCCGCCTGCGAGCGGCAGCGTGCCGGCGAGAGCGTTGAGCGTGCTGGTCTTGCCCGCACCGTTGGCGCCGATCAGACAGACCACCTCGCCGGCGCCGAGCGTGAGGCTGACGCCGCGCACGGCACGCACGCCGCCATGGCTGACCCGCAGGTCGCGCACCGCCAGCAGCGGTGAGGGCGCGCGCTCAGCGTCCATGGTGACCGCGGCCCAGATAGGCTTCGATGACCATCGGGTCGCGCTGGACCATGGCCGGCACGTCCTCGGCGATCTTGCGCCCGAAGTCCAGCACCGCGACGCGGTCGCACAGGCCCATCACCAGCTTCACGTCGTGCTCGATCAGCAGCACCGTGCAGCCGTCGGTGCGGATGCGCTCGATGAGTTGGCGCAGCTGCGCGGTCTCGGTGGCGTTCATGCCCGCTGCGGGCTCGTCCAGCGCCAGCAGCTTGGGCTCCGAAGCCAGCGCACGGACGATCTCCAGCCGGCGCTGGTCGCCATACGACAGATTCTTCGCCAGCACGTCGGCGAAGCGCTCGATGCCCACGTAGCGCAGCAGCGCGTGCGCGCGCTCGCGGGTGCGACGGGCCTCCTCGCGGCTGCTTCGCGTGTGCGCCAGCACGCTCCATACGCCTGCATGGTCGCGCAGGTGACGGCCGGCCATGACGTTCTCGAGCACGCTCAATTCGCGGAACAGGCGGATGTTCTGGAAGCTGCGCGCGATGCCGCAGGCCACGACCTGCTCGGGGTGGCCGCTGGGTAGCACGCGGCCATCGAACACGAATTCGCCGCCATCCGGCGTGCCAAGCCCGGTGATCAGGTCGAAGAAGGTGGTCTTGCCGGCGCCGTTGGGCCCGATGAGGCCGTAGATCTCGCCCTGGCGAATGTGCAGCGACACCTCGGCCAGCGCCTGCAGGCCACCAAAGCGCTTGTCGATGCGGTGAGCATGCAGCAGATCGGTCATCGGGAGTCTGGAATTGGAGTTGCGTGCTTCAGACTTCCAGCGCGCGCACCTTCACCTTCTTGCCCTTGAGCTTGCCCGCTGCCAGGCGACGCACCGCCTCGTGCGCGATCGCGCGCTCGACCGCGACATAGGTGGTCTGGTCGGTGACGGTGATCTTGCCAACCTGCTCGCGGCCGAATCCGGCCTCACCGGTGAGCGCACCGAGCACGTCCGCCGGGCGGATCTTGTCCTTGCGCCCGCCCAGGATCAGCAGGCTCACCATCGGCGCCTGCAGCGGCTGCGATTCGTCTTCGACCAGTTCGTCGAGCGCGTGCCACTCGGGCTCGAAACCCATCTTCTGCGCGATGTCCGCGAGGCGGCGCTTGTCCGCGCTGCTGCACAGGCTCAGCGCCCAGCCTTCCTGATCGCCGCGGCCGGTGCGGCCGATGCGGTGGAGGTGGATCTCCGGATCGGGGGTGAGGTCGACGTTGATCACCGCCTCGAGCTGGGCGATGTCCAGGCCGCGCGCGGCGACGTCGGTAGCGACCAGCACCGAGCAGCTGCGGTTGGCGAACTGGATCAGCACCTGGTCGCGCTCGCGCTGATCCATCTCGCCGTTGAGGGTGAGCGCGGCGAAGCCCTGGGCGCGCAGCAGAGCGACCAGGTCGCGGCATTGATGGCGGGTGTTGCAGAAGGCCAGCGTGCTGACCGGGCGGTAGTGGCGCAGCAGCTTCGCGACCGCCTCCAGCCGGGCGGGGTGGGCGACCTCATAGAAGCGCTGGCGGATCTTGGTCGCCGCATGCTGCTCTGGGAGCTTCACCTCCTGCGGTTTGCGCAGGAAGCGCGCGGCCAGTCGCGCGATGCCTTCGGGGTAGGTGGCGGAGAACAGCAGGGTCTGGCGTTGTGGCGGACAGCGGCTGGCCACGAAGGCGATGTCGTCGTGAAAGCCCATGTCCAGCATGCGGTCGGCTTCGTCCAGCACCAGGGTCTTGAGGGCGTCGAGCTTGAGGCTGCCGCGCTCGAGGTGGTCCATGATGCGCCCCGGCGTGCCGACCACGACATGGGCGCCATGCTCGAGGCTGTCGCGCTGTGGCCGCATCGGCGTGCCGCCGCACAGCGCCAGCACCTTGATGTTGGCTTCGAAGCGCGCCAGGCGGCGGATCTCCTGCGTGACCTGATCGGCCAGCTCGCGCGTCGGGCACAGCACCATGGCCTGAACGGCGAAGTTGCGCGCATCCAGGCGCGCGAGCAGCGGCAGGCCGAACGCGGCGGTCTTGCCGCTACCGGTCTTGGCCTGGGCGATGAGGTCGTGCCCGGCGAGCGCCAGCGGCAGACTGGCGGCCTGGATCGGCGTCATCGTCCGATAGTCGAGCTGACGCAGGGTGTCCAGCATCGCCGGAGACAGGGGCAGGCAGTCGAAGGGCAGGGCGCGGACTTCGGCAGAGGGGTGCGCCTCGGATTCGGTCGGAGGGCTTGAGCGGGGCTCAGGGGATTCGATGATGTCGGTCATGCGTGATTATCGGTGGGCCGCCTCTGAAAACGGAAAATAAAGCGCGCTGGTCGCGCGCGGAGGCTCCAGCGAAGTTCCCCAAAAGGATCAGCGAGGCGCCTGCCACTTCGAGCCGTCTTCGTTCCCGTTTGTTTTGTGGGCATCCATGAGCACGGCGGGCAGGGACTTCAGCAGCTCCGGGAGCCATTCCTGTGCCGTCTCCCACACCACATCGAGGTTGATGTCGAAATAACCATGAGCCATGCGATTACGCATGTTTCGCATGCTGCGCCAGGGCACTTCGGCGTGGGCCCGGGTGAACGTGGCATAGCGGTCCATGACCTTTGTTGCAGCCTCGCCGATGATGATGAGGCTCATGATGACTGCCTGCTGGGTGCGCTTGTCCGCCAGGAAATCTGCCTTGGCCATTCCTGCCACGAAGCTGCGTGCATCGGCTGCAGCCTGTTGTATGTGTTCAAGATAGTCCGGCAGGCGGTTCTCGCTCATACGGGTTGCGCCTCAGCGAGCACTTTGGCCCGAAACTTCGGCGGCAGGTCTCCGGGGGTCAGCAAATCGACGTTCACGCCGAGCAGCGATTTCAGTTCCTCTTCCAGATCACCCAGGTCCAGCAATGTGGCGCCGGGCAGCGCATCGACAAGTAGATCAAGGTCGCTGCCCTCCCGATCGGTGCCATGCAGTACCGAGCCGAAGATGCGCGGATTTGCCGTGCGGAAGCGACCCACCGTTTCGCGCACTGCGCTTCGCTTCATGTCGAGCACGACGGACGGTCGCATGGCTGTACGCTCCTGTCGAAATCAGTCGAGAGCATAGGTAATCAAGGCTGGGGTATCAAGAGCGGTGTTCGGGCGTCGCAAGCGCCTGATTTCAAGTGATCAACCACAGCGCAAACTGTTCTCGGTGGGGTGGGAATGCCTCGACCGGGTGGGTGATGGTCCCTCACGCGGCCCGGGCTCAAGCACCGGCGATCCAGCCTTCGAGTGCGTCCAGGGCGGGCGGCAGGCCGAAGTGCGGTGGGCCGTGGCGGGCGCAGGCGGCGGCCTGGAAGAGGGCGAGCACCGCGTCGAGGCGGTCGCCGCTGCCGTCGTCGATGAGGCTGTCGAGCAGCGTCGGGTCGGCGTGCAGGGCGAGCGCTTGCACGCCTTCGCACAGGGTGGTGACGATCCGTTCGCGCGCCTGGCGCCGCGCCGCGGTCTGCTTGCGCTTTTCGTCGCTCTTGTAGGACTCGCGCGTGATGCGGCGTGCCAGCAGCCCCGGGTAGGCTTCGAGCGCGATGCGCCGCGGGTCGGCGTCGTGCAGGCCGGCCACGCTGACGCCTGCCGCGAGCAGGCGGGGGGCACCCTCGAGGAACATCAGCCCGACGGGCGGATTGACCAGCTTGAGCGGGCTGTGCGAGCGCGCGGGAAGATCGGTGGCGCGATGGGCGTAGCGGCGTCCGACTGGACGCGTTTCGCGGTAAGCATCGAGCGCGCCACGAAAGGCTGTCCTGCCGAGCGCGGCGCAGTGGCGCACGAGCGCGTCCCAGGTTTGCGGCCAGCCGAGATCGACGACGGCCTCGCGTGGCAGGCCGAAGGGGAAGTCGAAGGCGCCGAGCCAGGGGCCGGGGCGGGCGAGCACGGCCTCGAACGAGGGCCAGTCGCAGCAGGCCTCGATCGCGTGCAGCCGCACGCGCGTGTCTTCGAGGCGGGCGAAGGCCACGGTGATCGGTTTCGCCCGCCGTGGTGCGGAGGTGAAGTCGACGCCGATCAGCAGGCTGTCGTGCGCGCGCGTCATGGGGAGGGGGCTGCGTGGGCTCGGGAGAACTGAGGGACGGACGCGGACGGGGCCATCAGGCGTGCGGCGGTGGTCACGGTGTTGAAGTGGATGGTGACGGTGTCGTCGATCGGCTGCGCATAGCCGCCTGCCATCGCGACCGCGACCGGTACGCCGCTGCTGCGGCAGGTCTCAAGCACGCGCTGGTCGCGCGCGAGCAGCCCGGCGATGCTCAGCCCCAGGCGCCCCAGGCGATCGCCAACATAGGGGTCGGCGCCGGCGAGGTAGATGACGAGCTCGGGACAGGCGCGCTCGAACACGATCTCGAGCGCACGCTCGAGTGCGCCCAGGTAGGCCTCGTCCGCGGTGTCGTCGGCCAGCTCGACGTCGAGGTCGCTGATCTGCTTGCGAAACGGGAAGTTTTTCGCCCCATGCAGGCTGCAGGTGAAGATGTCCTGCTCGCCCGCGAGGATGGCGGCGGTGCCGTCGCCCTGATGCACGTCGCAGTCGATGATCGCGACCCGCCGCACGTGCTCTTCGGCGCGCATGGCCAGGGCCGCGATCGCGGCGTCGTTGAACACGCAAAAGCCCGAACCGAAGTCGCGATGCGCGTGGTGCGTACCCCCGGCCAGGTTGATCGCGCAGGCGCTGCCGCCCTCGCGCGTCAGCGCACTGCGACAGGCGGCGAGCGTGGCGCCGGCCGAGCGCCGCGAGCGTTCGACCATCGCCGCGCTCCACGGAAAGCCGATGCGCCGCACCTCGGCGGCGTCGAGCGTGCCGCTGGTGACGCGCTGCAGATACCCGGCGTCGTGGGCGCGCAGGATCTCGGTGTCGCTCGCGGCAGCCGGGACGCTGAAGTCGGCCTCATCGAACAGCCTGCAGTCGCGCAGCCGCGTACGCAGGCGCGCGTACTTTTCCATCGGAAAGCGATGGCCTTCGGGCAGGGGCAGGACGAAGTGATCGGCGTAATAAAGTTTCAAGCAGGTTGCTTCCGGTTGTGCGCGCTCGGTTGGGCGCGCTCGGTTGCGTACGTTGGAGCGCGGGAACTTCAGCGCGGTCGCGGCTTCAGACAGCCGCCGCGCAAAAAGTGCCCGCGAGTGCCCACGCGATGTGCGGCCGCACTGTAATACACTCGCCAGCCACGAACATGAACGATAACCGCACGGTGCAGCCATGAGCCTGATCGAAAGTGTCCGCCCCCTCAAGGATAAGCTGACGGCCATCCGGCGCGACATCCACGCCCATCCCGAGCTCGCCTTCGCGGAGCATCGCACCGCCGCGCTCGTCGCCCGCCAGCTCGAGGCGCTTGGCATCGAGACGCATCGCGGGATCGGCGGCACGGGCGTGGTCGGCGTGGTGCGTGGCGGTCGTGGCCTGCGCGCGATCGGGCTGCGCGCCGACATGGATGCGCTGCCGATCACCGAGCGCAACGCGTTCGCGCACAAGTCCACCGTGCAGGGCTGCATGCACGCCTGCGGCCACGATGGCCACACCACGATGCTGCTGGGAGCGGCCGAGGCGCTCGCCGCGCGGCGCGACTTCGACGGCACGGTGTATCTGATCTTCCAGCCCGCCGAGGAAGGCGAGGGCGGCGCGCCGGCGATGATCGCCGATGGCCTGTTCGAGCGCTTCCCGATGGAGGCGGTGTTCGGCATGCACAACTGGCCGGGGATGGCAGCGGGCAGCTTTGCGGTGCACACCGGGCCGGTGATGGCGAGCGCCGACCGCTTCGACCTCCGCTTTACCGGGGTGGGCGCGCATGCGGCGATGCCGCATCTGGGCGTGGACCCGGTGGTGGCGGGCGCGGCCTTCGTGCAGGCGGCGCAGACCCTGGTGAGCCGCGTGCTCGACCCGATCGACGCCGGGGTGGTGTCGGTCACGCAGTTCCACGCCGGCGAGGCCTACAACGTGATCCCCGACCGTGCCGAGCTGTGCGGCACGGTGCGCACGTTCTCGGCCACGGTGCGCGACCGCCTCCAGCGCGGCCTGCGCCAGATGGCCGAAGGCATCGCCCAGAGCCACGGCGTAGAGCTCGATTTCAGCTTCAATCGTGGCTATCCCCCGACCGTCAACACGGCAGCCGAAGCCGCGCTGTGCGCCGAGGCCGCGCGCGCAGTGGTCGGGGCCGAGCAGGTGATCACGGACGCCCGGCCGAGCATGGGGGCGGAGGATTTTGCCTATTTCCTGCAGGAAAAACCGGGCGCCTATGTGTGGATCGGCAACGGACCGGGCGAGGGCGGCTGCATGCTGCACAACCCCCACTACGATTTCAACGACGAGGTGATGCCGGTTGGCGTGGCCTACTGGTGCGAGCTCGTGCGTCGTCTGCTCGGCCAGCAGAAGTGAGCGCGCGCCGATGATCAGAACACTGCGCCTGGCCTTGCGCATGATGCTGCGCGATCTGCGCGCGGGAGAGCTGCATCTGCTCGGGCTGGCGATCGTGATCGCGGTCGCGAGTCTGACCAGCGTGGGTTTCCTCGCTGACCGGGTTGGCCGTGCGCTCGACCGCGAGGCCAACCAGCTGCTCGGTGGCGACCTGCTGCTGCGCGCCGACCGGCCCTGGCCGGCCGCCTTTGCCGAGGAGGCGGGCCAGCGCGGGCTGCAGACGGCGACGACCGTCCTGTTCACCAGCATGGCGACGACCGCGGAAGCGGCGGTACTGGGCGGTGTCAAGGTGGTGGAGGACGGCTACCCGCTGCGCGGTGCGGTCCGGATCGCGCCCGGGCCGAACCAGCCCGATGCGCCTGCGGGGCGCGCGCCGGCGCAGGGCGAACTGTGGCTGGACGAGCGCCTGTTCGCCGAGCTCGGCGTCAGGGTGGGGGACCGCGTTGGCCTGGGCGAGCTCGAGTTTCGCGTCGGCGCCATGGTCAGCTTCGAGTCCGATCGCGGCGCCAATTTCTTCAGCCTGCTGCCGCGCGCGATCTTCAATCTCCGGGATCTGCAGGCCAGCGGGCTGATCGCCGCCGGCAGCCGTGCCACCTGGCGCCTGCATGTGGCGGGCACGCCGCAGGCGGTCGAAGCTTACGAAAAATGGGCACGCGCACAGCTTGGCCGCGGCCAGCGCGTGGAGACGGTCGACAACGCCCGCCCCGAGGTGCGCGCCGCGCTCGACCAGGCGCAGCGCTTCCTGCGCCTGGCGGCGCTGCTGGCGGTGATCCTGGCCGCGGTGGCGGTGGGGCTGTCGGCGCGCCGCTTCATGGCGCGCCACCTCGACGGCTGCGCGGTGATGCGCGTGCTCGGCGCGCGCCAGGCGCAGGTGCTGGGCATCGTGGTGGGCGAATTCCTGCTCTTTGGCCTGGCGGCGGCGGTGGCGGGCAGCGCGCTGGGCTGGAGCGTGCAGTGGGGCCTGGCGGGCGGGCTGCGCGAGCTCCTCGCCACCGAGCTGCCGGCGCCCTCGCTGCTGCCGCTCGCGCATGGCGTGGTGGTCGGGATGGCGCTGCTGGCGGGCTTCGTGCTGCCGCAGCTGCTGCGTCTGGGCAAGGTGAGCACGCTGCGCGTGCTGCGCCGCGAGTTCGAGCTGGCCGAGCCGCTCTCGAGCAGCGCGTGGGCGCTGGGCCTGGCGGCGCTGCTCGGCCTGATCTTCTGGATTGCGGCCGACGCCCGCCTGGGGGCGATGGTGGCGGCGGGCTTCGCGCTGGCGCTCGGCGTGTTCGCGCTCGCAGCCTGGGGCGTGCTGCGCCTGGCCGGCCAGCTCAAGGGCCAGGGCAGCCTGCGCGGGGGTGGCTGGCGCTACGGCATCGCCGCGCTCGGCCGGCGCATGGGCAGCAGCGTCATCCAGGCCGCGGCGCTCGGGCTGGGCATGACCGCGCTGCTGCTATTGACGCTGGTGCGCGCCGACCTGCTCGACAACTGGCGCAACATGGCGCCGCCCGACGCCCCCAACCGCTTCGTGATCAACATCCAGCCCGAGCAGCGCGCGGGCATCGCAGCCGCCTTTGCCGCCGAGGGGCTGCCCGTGCCGGCGATCCAGCCGATGATCCGCGGGCGCATGGTGGCGATCAACGGCGAGCCGATCGACCCGGCCGCGTTCGCCGACGAGCGCACGCGGCGGCTGGCAGAGCGCGAGTTCAACCTTTCCCATGGCGCCACGCTGCCGTCGGGCAACGAGATCGAAGCCGGGCGCTGGCACGCCGCTTCGGCCGAGGCGCAGTTCTCGGTCGAAGCCGGCCTGGCGCAGACCTTCGGTCTCGAGGTGGGCGACCGCGTCAGCTTCGAGATCGCCGGCCAGCGCGTCGAGGCGCCGATCACCAGCGTGCGCAAGCTCGACTGGGATTCGATGCGGGTCAATTTCTTCTTCATCGCGTCCGAAGGCGTGCTGGAGAACTACCCTGCGAGCCTGATCACCAGCTTCTACCTGCCGCCGGGCAGGCACGACTTCACCACCCGGCTGGTCGCTGCGTTCCCGAACCTGACGGTGATCGACACCGCCGCCGTGATCGCCCAAGTGCAGGCGATGACCGACAAGCTGATCGTGATCGTCCAGTTCGTGTTCGGCTTCGCGGTGCTGGCCGGGCTGGTGGTGCTGTACGCGGCGCTGCAGTCTACCCACGATGAGCGCGACTACGAGCTCGCCATGCTGCGCACGCTCGGTGCGCGCAACCGCCAGGTGCGCCAGGCGCTGTTTGCGGAATTCCTGGTGCTGGGCGGCGTGGCCGGGGTGCTGGCCGGCATCGGCGCGAGCGCGATCGGCTGGGTGCTGGCCGAGCAGGTCTTTCGCATGCCTTACGTGCCGGCGCTGGTCCCGGTGCTGGTGGCGGTGGTGCTGGGGGCCGGCGGCGTGGTGGCCGGGGGCTGGCTCGGCACCCGCGCGCTGCTGAACCGGCCGCCGCTGGCGAGCCTGCGGGCGCTGGGGTGATCACGGGTGGGCACGCTGCAACTGACCCCCGCCGAGATGCTGCTCGCCGGCCTGCTGGCCGCGGTGCTGGTGCTGCTCGTCTGGCTGCTGGTGCGCAGCGATACGGCGGCGCGCGCGCTCAGCGTGCAGCTGGGCGACGAGCTCTCCGAGCTGATGGAGCAGCAGCTCGGCGCCCAGCACCGCGAGCTGCTGCGCGACCTGCATGATGGCCTCGCGCGCCAGACCGACCGCATCGGCGAGCATGCCCGTGCCGACCGCGAGCTGCTGCAGCGCGGCCTCACCGCCGCGTCGCTGCAGCTGTCGCGTGGGATGAATGCGCTCACGCAAAGCGTCGACGGCCGGCTCGACACCCTGTCGGGCCAGGTCAATCAGCGCCTGGACGAGGGCTTTCGCAAGACCAACGAGACCTTCGCCAGCGTGATGGCGCGGCTGGCCACGATCGACGAGGCGCAGAAGAAGATCGATGGCCTCACCACCAACGTGGTCAGCCTGCAGGAGCTGCTCGGCGACAAGCGCGCGCGCGGGGCCTTCGGCGAGGTCCAGCTCGAGGCGCTGGTGCAGAACATGCTGCCGCCCGAGGCCTACGCCTTCCAGGCCGTGCTGCCCAACAACACCCGGGTCGACTGCCTGCTCACGCTGCCCGCGCCCACCGGCAAGGTCGCAGTCGATGCCAAGTTCCCGCTCGAGAACTACCACCGCATGTTCGACACCGACACGGCCGAGCTCGACCGCCGCGCCGCACAGCAGGCCTTCCGCGCCGACGTCAGGCGCCATGTCGATGCCATCGCCTCCAAGTACATCCTGCCCGGCACCACCTCGGACGGCGCGGTGATGTTCCTGCCGGCGGAGGCGGTGTTCGCCGAGCTGCACGCCTACCACCCCGAGGTCGTCGCCTACGCCCAGCAAAAGCGCGTGTGGATCGTGTCGCCGACCACGCTGATGGCGGTGCTCAATACCGCGCGCGCGGTGCTCAAGGACGTCGAGACGCGCAAGCAGATCCATGTGATCCAGGACGCGCTCGGCAAGCTGGCGAAGGATTTCCGGCGCTTCGACGAACGCATGGCGGCGCTGGCACGGCACATCGAGCAGGCCAGCCGTGACGTGCAGGAGGTGCAGACCTCGAGCCGCAAGATCACCGCCCACTTCCACAAGATCGAATCGGTGCAGCTCGATGAAGGCGAGGATGCGGGTGAGGAGGGCGCCCGAGGTGTTCGTGCAGGCGCGATCGGCGCCGATGCGAAAGCCGTTCTGGCGGTCGATCCACGCGCCGGGCTTCCCATCGATTCGGCAATCGGTCCGCAGACTTGACCGGGGACAGGGACGCCGCCGCGCGCTACCCGTAGGGTCCTGAAGTTCGAAATTTTTTCATGAGGCGCGCTAGCTGATGTCTTCGATTCCCTTCCCGATCATCTTCATCATCCTGGTCTTCTTCACCTTCTGGCTTATCCTCGACAAGTTCCACCGCCTGGAGCAGAAGAAGCGCGCGCTGCCCGAGCTCAGTGGCTATCTCGACGCCAACAATCAGACCGAGGCCCGGTGCAGCGCCTGCGACTCGACCGAGCTCAAGGACGAAGGCCTCAGCCACGGCAAGGATGAGCGCCGCATCATCTCCTGCGCACGCTGCAACACGATGCTGTACCGCTTCAATCCGCCGGAAGAACCGGCCTGACCTGAACCCCACACCAACGGGAGGAGATTCTCGATGAATCCTGGAACCCCGCTGTCGACTGCGGCCTTGCGCGTGATGCTGCTGGGTGCTGGCGAGCTCGGCAAGGAAGTCATCATTGCGCTGCAGCGCCTGGGAGTGGAGGTGATCGCGGTCGACCGCTACCCGAACGCGCCCGGACATCAGGTGGCGCACCGTGCCCACGTGATCCCGATGACCGACGGTGCGGCGCTACGCGCGCTGGTCGAGCAGGAGCGCCCGCATCTGATCGTGCCCGAGATCGAGGCGATCGCCACCGACATGCTCGCCGAGATCGAGGCCGCCGGGCTGGCCGAAGTCATCCCGACCGCGCGCGCCACCCAGCTCACGATGAACCGCGAAGGCATCCGGCGGCTGGCTGCCGAGGAGCTGGGCCTGCCGACTTCGCCCTACGCCTTTGCCGACTCACTCGAGGCCTTGCAAGCGGCGATCGACGCCGGTATCGGCTACCCGTGCATCGTCAAGCCGGTGATGTCCTCCTCGGGCAAGGGGCAATCGACGCTGCGTGGACCCGATGACGTGCGCAAGGCCTGGGATTACGCCATGCAGGGCGGACGGGTTGCGCAGCGCCGGATCATCGTCGAGGGCTTTGTCGATTTCGAATACGAGATCACGCTGCTGACCGTGCGCGCGCACGATGCCAGCGGCCAGGTACAGACGTATTTCTGCGAGCCGATCGGCCATCTGCAGGTGGCGGGCGATTACGTTGAATCCTGGCAGCCGCAGGCGATGCGTCCGGCCGCATTGGCGCGGGCTCGGGAGATTGCGGCGGCGGTGACCGGCAACCTGGGTGGGCGCGGGGTGTTCGGTGTGGAGCTCTTCGTACGCGGGGACGAAGTGTGGTTCTCGGAAGTGAGCCCGCGTCCGCACGACACCGGCCTGGTCACCTTGTGCTCGCAACGTTTCTCCGAATTCGAACTGCATGCGCGCGCAATCCTCGGCCTGCCGGTGGATACCGCGCTGCGCGAGCCGGGCGCGTCCGCAGTGATTTACGGCGGCGTCGATGCGCAGGCGTTGCGTTTCGAGGGCGTGGCCGAGGCGCTCGCGGTGCCGCGCAGCGACCTGCGTCTGTTCGGCAAGCCGGAGTCCTTCGTCAAGCGTCGCATGGGCGTGGCGGTGGCCAACGGCAGCGATGTGGGCGAGGCGCGCGAGCGTGCGAAGCGGGCGGCGAGTCGGGTCAAGCCGGTCGCGAACTGACGCCGCCGGCACGGCCAGGCTTTGGAGGCTTGGGCGGGGTTTGTGGTGCTCAGCAGGGACCCCGGGGTGCTCATTCGGCCCGGCTGAAGGCGTCGATGAGGATCGGTGTGAGCGCATGCATCGGGCCGAGCGGCGCTGGCGGCGGCTGGAGTCCGGCGACGAAGCCCGCGGCCTCGAAGCGCGCGAGCAGCGCGGCACTGCGCGAGAGGATGTGCACCGGGACGTCCCAGGGCTGATCGGGGCCGGTCACGCTGCCGATCGGCTGGTGGTCGCCGATGACGATCATCACCAGATTCGCCGGCGCATGGTGCGCCACATAATCCGCGAGCCAGTCGAACTGGTAGCGCATCGAAGCGATGTAGGCGGGCAGGGGGTTCGCCCACTGGGTCGGGACCGCTTCGGCGGCGTCGACCTCATGCTTGGTGAAGGCTTGCGGCCCGAGCAGGCTTGCCCAGTCGCTGCGCAATGGGGGCAGCGCGCGAAAGGGTGCATGGGTGGTCACGGTCGGGAAGACCACCAGCCGGGGTGCGCGGGTGCCCGGTTCGAGTGCGGGCTGGGTCGCTGATCTGTTCGCAGTCTTCGCGCTGGCACCGACGTCCGGGCCCGACCTTGATCCCAACCCCGACCCAAACTGCCCGCCCAACTCCTGCACGTGAAGCAGCGCCATCGAGGCCTGGTCTGGGATGCGCCAGAAGCCAAACGGGCGGCTGGTGTAGCCGATGCGATCGGCGTCGGCGTAGTGCTCGAAGCCGTAAAAGGCGCCCTCCGGCCAGGGCCGCTGCAGGCCCGGCATCCAGCCCACGGTGCGGTAGCCGTTGGCCGCGAAATGGCGCACCAGGGTCGGCCGATCGGTTGTCAGCAAAAGCGCGTAATCGCCCGGATCACGCATGTCGAGCCCCGACAGCAGGCTGGCGTGGGCGAGCCAGGAGGCACCACCGAAGGTGGGCGAGACGAGCCGCGCCGATACCGCCTGGCGCCCGCCCACGGCGAGCGCTTCGGCCAGGCGTGCGCGGTGTGCCGCAAGCGCGGCGGCGATGTCCGGGCGGCCGAAGGTGATCGCGCCGTAGGCTTCGGCAAAGACGATCAGCACGTCGGCGCCGTCGAGTCCAGCGAGGGTGCCCGCAAACGCCGGGCCCTGACCCAGGCGCTCGGCGCTGGCGGTGCGCGACAGGGCGGTCGTCAGGAAGCGCTGCTGTTCGACCAGCATGCCCGTCACCGTGGGCGCAAAGTGCGCTGCGGTCGGCGTTCCGGTCAGCGCCTGCGGCAGCCACAGCGCCATCGTCACGACCGCAAACACCAGCATCGTCCGGCGCGCGGGCCGCTGTTCGGCGCCGCGCGCGAGGGTGGTCACGCAACGGCGCACGACGACATACAGCAGCGCGATCGACAGCAGGCCGACCATGAGCATCAGCAAGGCGCGCAGCATGAAATCCACATCACCGCCCATCTTCAGCACAGCACCCAGGTGAGGGGCATCCCAATAGACGTTGACACGCCTGCCCAGCATGGCGGGCACCGTGACATCGATGTAGTGCAGCACCACCCACAAGGTGCCGAGGGCTGCGAGCGCGGTTTCCAGGCGATGTGCCACCCGCCCACGAAGCGCCCCCCACAGCGCGAGCAGGGCCACCGCCGGGGCGAGCTCGGGCGCGATGCGCCACGTCAGCGCGGGCCACAGCGATGGCCAGGCATTGCCGTGGGCGAGCAGGGCGTTCAGCATGAACAACGCAAGGGCGACGCCCGCCATGGCTCGAAGGGAGGCACTGTGCTGCGTGTTCATCGGCGCCCCGGCTCGCGCCCGGTCGCATCGCCCGTCCAGCCGTTTATGATCCGGGGTATCCCAGGCCCTGCAAGGAACCCCGATCGATGACCGCCCCTTCCGCCCTGCCCTGGTGGCAGGACCTCACGCCGCGCCAGATCAGCCAGCTTGCCGCCGCCGACGGCGTCGCGGTGCTGCCGCTGGCTGCGATCGAGCAGCACGGGGAACATCTGCCCCTGTCCACCGACCTCGACATCGCGCTCGGGCTGCTCGAGGCGACGCTGCCGAAGCTGCGCCCAGGCCTGCCCCTGTGCGTGCTGCCGCCGCTGGCAGTGGGCCTGAGTCTGGAGCACTGCCGTTTTGCGGGCACCCTGAGCCTTGGCCCGGAGACCGCGCTGGCGGCGTTGGTGGAACTGGGCGACAGCGTGGCGCGCGCGGGTTTTCGCCGTCTGGTGCTGTTCAACAGCCATGGTGGAAACAAGGCCGTGCTCGACCTCGCCGCGCTGAAGCTGCGCGTGGCGCACGCGATGCTTGTGGTGCGGGCCAACTACTTCCGCTTCGCGCCGCCGCCCGATGCGCTGCCTGCGGCCGAATTGCGTCACGGCCTGCATGGCGGTGCTCTGGAGACGGCGATGATGCTGCACCTGGCGCCGCACAAGGTGCGCATGGAAAGGATCGCCGACTTTGCCTCGCTTGGCCGAGCGCTGGTCGAGCGCGGCAGGCTGCTCGGGCCCGAGGGCGAGGCCGGTTTCGCGTGGATGGCGCAGGACCTGAACCCGGCCGGCGTGACCGGTGACGCGCGCCTGGCCGACGCCGCGCTCGGCGCGCGCCTGGTGGCGCATTTTTCGACCGCGCTGGCGCGTGTCATCGAGGACGCGCAGGACTTCGAGCTCGCGACCCTGGGCGCAGGGTAGGCGCACGACCCGGCAGGGCGCTGAGCGCCTCGGTGCGGGAAGCGCCTCACCCGCAAAAGTCCGGTCGGGCGCCTGCAGCCTCATGCGCGCGGCCGCATCCCTTGCTCAAAGGCTGCGGGCGGTACCCGGCGCCGGCAGGCGTTCGGGCTCGACGGATGCGGGTTCATCCTGTTCGGTGAGCAGTTCATGCAGCCAGTGCCCATGCCGATTCGCCTTGGTCTGCAGGTAGCGCTGGTTCTGCGTGGTGACCTCGCCGTAAATCGCCTGGCGGGCGACCACGTTGATGCCCGCGTGCTGCAGTGCTTCGACCTTGCTCGGGTTGTTGGTCAGCAGCAGCACCTTGTGCACGCCGAGCTGGTCGAGCATCTCGTGGGCGATGCGGAAATCGCGTTCGTCCTTGGAAAAGCCGATGACCTGGTCGGCATCGATGGTGTCCAGGCCTTCGTCCTGCAGGCCGTAGGCACGCAGCTTGTTGGCGAGGCCGATGCCACGCCCTTCCTGCGACAGATAGAGCAGGATGCCGCCGCCCTGGGCATTGATCGCCGCCACGCCGCGGCGCAGCTGCTCGCCACAGTCGCAGCGCAGGCTGCCGAAGAGATCGCCAGTGAGGCAGGACGAATGCAGGCGCACCGGCACGGCCTCGGGCCAGGCGGCCGGCTCGCCGATTACGATCGCCACATGCTCGTGGACGCCGTCGCCCTCGCGGAAGAGCACGAAACGGCTGTTCTCGGCTTCGGCCAGCGGCACCCGCGCCTCGCTGATCCGGCTCAGGGTGGCAGGGCCGTGGTCGCACAGCTGGTGGGCCTCGGCTGCGCTGACGGCGAGCAGCCTACCGCTGGCTACTTCGGCCGCGAGGGTCTCGGCATGCGCGGCGGCAACGGTGCAGGCGATCGCAGCGGGTACGAGCTGCGCACGGCCCAGCAGACGCAGCACGGCATGCTCGGCGGCGTTGGCCACGGTCTCGGTGGTGCCGGCAGGCAGCGTAGCGCCCCGCATCCAGGCCAGCTCACGCAGGGCGCAGACCGACGGAAGTGGCGACAGCGCGAGTGAGATCGCGGCGGGCACCCCACGGCGGCCCACGGCCGCCATCCGATGCTGGCTCAGTACCAGCCTTGCGGGCGAACCGCTCAGGGACTGCAGTGCGGTGAGCGCATCGTCATCGAGGCCCTCGACCGCCTGTACCAGGGTGTCCCCGGCAGGATCGCGCAGCAGGATCGGAAGCCCGCGTCGCAGGTCGAAGAGGGCACGCTCGGCTTGGCGCATTTGTTTTTTCTCCGTCGGGATGTTCAGGGTCGCCCGGCTACGATGCGCGTTGGGATCGAGCTTCGCGGGTGCAAACCGTATTTTAAGGAATGATCAATGTCCAAAGGACTTCTACCAGATTGGGGCTGGGCCTGCATCCTGCAAGCCCGTGAAACCAATTGGGCCGCGCAGCGCACGACAAGGTTCCTCGTTGCCGAGCACGTGATCGAAATCGAGCACGGTGGCGCCTGGCGCTGCGCAGCCGAGCTGACGGCGGACACCGCTGCGCTGCTCGATCTGTTCCTTCCGCTGGTGGCGCGCGCCGAGCCGCTGGTGATCGCCCAGCTTGGACAGAGCCTGGATGGGCGGATCGCGACGGAGTGCGGTGCCTCGCATTACATCAACGCGATCGAGGCGCGTACCCACCTGCATCGCCTGCGCGCGCTGGTTGATGCGGTGATCGTGGGGGTGGGGACGGTGAACGCGGATGATCCGCAGCTGACCGTGCGCCATGTGTCCGGGGCCAACCCGCTGCGTGTGGTGCTGGACCCGGCCGGACGTGCGGCCGCGCAGGCGCGGGTTTTTAAGGACCGCGCGGCACCGACGTTGCACTTCGTCGCGAGTGAGCAAGCCGGGGCGACCGGTCAGGCCTTCCGAGCGCTTGCGCCCGGGGAGGTCCTGCGCTGCGGCCTGCCGCGCACCGGCGAGGGGTTTGCGCCCGAGGCGGTGCTGCGCAGCCTGCAGGCGGCCGGAGTCCGCCGGGTGCTGGTGGAGGGTGGCGGGGTGACGGTGTCGCGCTTTCTGCAGGCGGGCGCGCTCGACCGTCTGCATGTGATGGTGGCGCCGATGTTGATCGGCTCGGGGCGGCCCGGTCTGGTCTTGCCGCTGATCGCTGCACTGAGCGAGGCGATCCGCCCTGCCAGCCGGTGTTTTGCCTGCGGTGTGGATACGCTGTTCGATCTCGACCTGCGCCAGGGCTCCGGCGGTGCTCGCCCTGCGCCAATACGGTAGCGCGGTGAGCCGCGGTTCAGTCCGCGGTGGCATCGCGCGCGGGAGGGCGGCCAGTCAGCATCAGCGCCCCAGGCAGGCTCGACAGCAGCACCACCACGCCGTAGCTGATCGAGATCGCGACGCCTTGCGCCACGTCGAGCCCGGCGGCGTGCCAGGCCAGGGCGGCGGCGCCCTCGCGGAGGCCCCAGCCGGCCACCGACAGCGGAATCGCCATCGCCAGCAGCACCCAGGGCACCAGCGGCGCCGCGAGGCTCACCGGCGTGTCGATACCGATCATGCGCATGCAGCACAGGTAGACTCCGACATAGCTGCCTACCACCAGCAGCGAGGCGAGCAGCTGGCGCATGAACACCGCGCGGGCGAGCAGGGCGTGGTGGAGGGCATGGCGGAGGCGGACGAGATGCGCCCGGCCGCGCCAGGCCGCCACGCTGCCCACGGCGAACAGCAGCGCGAGCGCGATGATTCCGCTGGTAGCGCCTGCGAACGCTGCGGACGCCGCGCGCAATGTGGGCGAGACGACGAGGGTGACGAGCACCACCAGGAGCAGGGCGAACTGGCCCGAGGCGCGCTCGATGAGCACCGCATGCCAGGCTGCGCTGCCCACCGCAGCGTCCGTCACCTGCGACCGGGGGCGGCGGGCGTGGCGCCAGGCGCGTGCGGCGTCGCCCATGACGCCGCCGGGCAGGATCTGGTTGAGGAAGGTGGCGAGGTAGTACTCGCGCACCGCCTCGCCCAGTCCGAGCGGCGCGCCGAGGCGGGTGGCGGTAAACCGCCAGCGCCAGGCCGAGAGCACAACCTGGGGGACGCTCAGGGCCAGCGCCGCCGCCAGCCAGTGTGGCGCCGGCGCGGAGAAGGCCGCGGCGAGGCGCTGTGGTTCGAGCACCAGCAGCAGCGCTGCCAGCAGCCCCAGGCTCGCGGCCAGACGCAACATCGCCCGCAGCGGGGCTGAGGCAGTAACGCTGGGCATGGCGCTGGGCCGGCGGTGCCTCAGGCAGCCCTGGCGGGCGGCGTGGCGAACAGGTCGAGGTGGCCGACCTCGAGGCTGCCTCGTTCCCCTGCGCAGGCGGCGCGGCGCCGGGCGTGCCAGGCTTCGATGCGGGCGCGCGCGTCGGGCCTTTGGGCACAGGCGGCGTCGCGCCAGCCGTCGATGAGCGCGCGCGCCAAGGCTGCCGATGCGGGCTCGGCCAGGCTCAGCCGCCAGGGGCTGGGCGCAAGCTGGACGCGGAAGCCGCGCGCCTCAAGGCGGGCAGCAAGGGCGGGCGCGGCGTCCGGACCGAGCGCGGGGCCCAGCCCCTTGTCGCGGCGCTGGTGGTCGTTGAAGGCCGCGCGCACGAGGTCGTCGTCGATGTCGCCATCAACGTCGACAGCAGCGGCGAGCGGCGACGGGTGAGCGGTGCTCGCAGCCTCTGGCACGAAGCGCCAGCTGCCGTCCACGCTCAGGGTCACCAGCAGCGCACTGCCGGTGTGTGCGCAGGTGTCGGCGAGGCGCTCCAGCCAGGCCGCCTCCACCAGATCGAGCAGCGCCGATGCGCAGACGAGCGCTGCACTGCCCAGCGTGCGGGCGTCGAGCGAGCCAAGGTCGGCATGGTGCGCACGCACGCTGACCGCGCCCCCGGCCTCGTCGCGCAAGGCTGCGCAAGCGGCGAGGGCGCGCTCCAGCAACTTGGCGTCGTAGTCGATCAGCCGCCACTGCTGGGGGCCCGGCAGGCGCGGGGCGAGGTGGCAGGGGTTGGCGCCGCTGCCGCTGCCGAGGTCCACGATTTGAAGCGGCTCGCTCTCTCCGTCGCTGACCCGGCGCTGGCTCAGGTACTGGGCGGCAAGGGCCTCCAGGACGGGGGCGCGGGCCGCACGGTCTGCGGCCCGGCGCAGCGCGAGCCAGTCCGCATCGAAGCAGGCGTCGGGGTGGGGCGGCGGCGGGGCCTCGGGTCTAAGCTGCGTTGACCTGTGCAAGGGTGGAGACATCGGCGTGTTCGAGTGGGTTTATGCCGGTTACGGGGCGCTCACCGCTGGATGCGGGCCGCGCCGGGTGAATAATCAATTGCGTCGATCGCGTTCAGCGCGGCGGCAAACTCGGCGCCGGCGTGGGTCCAGTCCTTGAGGGCCAGGCGCGCCTGGCGGGCGCCATCGCGTAGTGCCAGTCGGCGCCCGCGATCCCGGAGCAGCGTGTGCAGGGCCTCGGCGAGGGCATCGACGTCATCGGGGGCGACGCTGATCCCGGCTCCCGGGGGCAGCGTCTCGGCCAGTGCGCCACCGGTGGTGGTGAGCACCGGCAGCCCGGCTGCCACCGCCTCGGTCACCACCATGCCGTAGCCCTCGTAATGCGAGGGCAGCACGAACAGATCGGCGCCGGCATAGGCCTGGCGCAGCTGCGCGTCGGTGCATTCGCCGTGCACCCGGATGCGGCCCTGCAGGCCGGCTTCGGCGACCAGTCCGGCGACGGTGGCGGCAAAATCAGGAACGCGCTGCGTGCTGCCGATGAGCTCGCACTGCCAGGGCAGCGCGCACACGCGCGTGAGGGCACGCACGAGCAGGTCCTGCGCCTTGCGCGGACTCAGGCTGCCGACGCACAGCAGCCGGGGCGGGTCGCCATCGGCCGCCGCCTGCGGCATCGGGCTCACCCCGGGCTCCACCACCTGGAGCCGGGAGGGCTGCAGACCGAAGTCGATCATCCGGCGTGCGGTGCTCCGGCTGGTCGTGATCACGCCCCGTACGGCGCTGAGTGCGGCGCGTTCGCTGGCGAGCAGGCAGCGCCGGCGAAAGGGGCTCAGCCCGCGCTCGTCCGCGAGCGGGTGGTGGACCAGAGCGACGAGCGCCAGCCTGCGCCCATGGCGGATCGCGATCTCGGGCAGGCCGCCGAGGGCGAGCCCGTCGATGACCACCTGCCGGCCCGCGGGGAGGGCGGCGAGGGCCTGGTCGAGCGCGTGGCGAGCGCTTGCGTCAGCCTCGGGAAACCGGCCCGGCAGGCCGCTTATCGAGACCCTCCACCCGAGCCGGCGCAGTTCGGCGACGATGTGCGCGTCGTACAGGTAGCCACCGGTGCGCTGCGCAGGGTCGCCCGGGACGATGAACTCAAGGCGCGCGGTCATGGGCCAGCGTCCTCGGCATCACAGCGCGCCCTCGTAGCTTGCCCACGCAATGTGGGATTCGTGCAGGGTCACCTTCAGCCGCTCCAGACCCTGCGCGCCGGCGCCGAGCCGGCCGTCGCGGGTGGCCGCGGCCACGCGCTCGAAGATCACCCGCGCCATGAACTCGGTGGTGGTGTTCTGGCCGCGGAACGCCGGCTCATCGTCGAGGTTGCGGAAGTTGAGCTCGGCGAGCAAGGCCTTGAGCGTGTCGCCGGCAAGGCCGATGTCGACCACCAGGCCGTCGGCATCGAGTTCGCTGCGCTGGAAGCACACATCGACCACGTAGGTGGCGCCGTGCACGCGCTGGGCCGGCCCGAAGATGGCGCCCTGGAAACTGTGGGCGATCATGATGTGGTCGCGGACGGTCAGGCTGTACATGTGGGGTCTCCAGGAGTGGGGGTGGCTGCGCCACGAGGATCGAGGCCAGGGTAACGGATGCGTTCGCACAGCGCGCCGGCCGGGTCATAGGCCAGGCGCTGCATCAGCGCAGGCAGCTCGGCAAAATCGGTTTCACCGCTGATCAGCGCGTCGAGGCGGGGTTCGAGGAGCAGCGCGAGCGCGAGTTCCATGCGGCGCCAGTAGCTCCAGCGCGGCGTACGCTGAGGCGGCAGATGGCCGACCTGGCTGGACTTGATGTTGAGCCGACGGGCATGAAAGGCGCCGCCGAGCGCGACACTCACTGGCGTGTGGCCGTACCAGCTCATCTCGATCAGGCTCGCCTCCTGCCCGGCCAGCTCGAGGGCGGTGGCGAGGCCGGCCGGATGGCCGCTGGCGTGGAAGACCAGGTCGCAGTCGGCGCGCGCCTGGGCGGGCAGGCGGTGGGTGAGCCCGAGCGCAGCCGCGAGCTGCGCACGACCGGGGTCGATGTCGATCAGCTCGACCTCGGTGCCGGGCATGCGGGCACACAGCCACGCGACCAGCGTGCCGACCACGCCGGCGCCGACGATGGCGATGCGATCACCCACACCCGGTGCGCCGTCCCAGCAGGCATTGATGGCGGTTTCCAGGTTGGCCGCCAGTACCGCACGGGCGGGCGGCACGCCGGGCGGCAGCGGGATCACGGCGCTCGCGGGCACCACGTAGCGCTGCTGGTGCGGGTGCAGGCAGAACACGGCGCGGCCCTGCAGGGCGCTGGCCTGCGCGCCCTTGCCCTCCTCGACGACACCGACGCTGATGTAGCCGTACTTGACCGGTCCGGGAAACTCGCCTTCCTGGAACGGCGCGCGCATGCGCTGGTATTCGCTCGCGGGCACCTCGCCGCGAAAGATCAGCCCCTCCGTGCCGCGGCTCACCGCACTGAAGAGGCTGCGCACGCGCACCTCCTCCGCGGCAGGCGGGCGCAGGCTGGCCGGGCGCAGCTCGCCGTGCCCGGGGGCGATCGTCCAGAAGGCGAGATTGGGGTCGGACATAGGTGCTCCGGGCTCTGACCTGGGTCTGCGTTATTCTGGGACGCTTGCGCCTGTGCGAACCTGCTTGCGCTGGCGCGAACCCTTTCGTGGGCGGGATGATCGAAGCGACCATGGTAGCAGGGGCGCCGGCGGCAGGCGCGTGCAGGGTGCGATCCGCGCCGGACGTGGGCAATTCGAGCAGGGCGGCGAATCGGATCAGGAGCGGCGATCGATGAAGGAGGGCGGGCTGAGCATGCGGCGCAGGGCCGTGCCGGTGGCGGCATTGGAGGTGCTGGCAGCACTGGGGCTGCTCGGTGTCGTTTCGGCGCTCGCGGTGGCCGCGGTGGATCTGCCGCACCAGGCAGCGTGGGCGGGCGGGGGCGTGCTGCTTGCGATCGGTGCGGCGATCCTGCATCAATGGCCGGATCCGCGCACGACGCTGGGCCCGGCGAACCGGGTGACGCTGGGGCGGGCCGTGCTGGTTGCGCTGGTCGCTGGCGCACTCGCCGCGCCGGCGTGGGCGCAGCAGCAGGCGCTGCTGGTGGCCGCAGTGGCGGGGGCAGCGCTCGCGCTGGACGGTGTGGACGGCTGGGTGGCGCGCCGCTGCCGCTGCGCCAGCGCGTTCGGAGCGCGTTTCGACATGGAGCTTGACGCCTTCCTGATGCTGGTGCTGTGCGTGCATCTGCTGGCGATGGGCAAGGCGGGGACTTGGGTGCTCGCGATCGGTGCGATGCGCTATGGTTTTGTCGCCGCGATGCGGGTGTGGCCCTGGCTGGACGGTCCGCTGCCCGAGAGCGGCCGACGCAAGCTGGTATGCGTGTGGCAGGTGGCCAGCCTGTTGTTGTGCCTGCTGCCGGCCGTGGGGCCCGGGCCGGCAGCGGCGCTGCTGGCGCTGGCGCTCGGGCTGCTGGCCGGCTCGTTTGCGATCGATGTGCGCTGGCGATATCTGAGCGGCGGCCCCGGTGCGTAACAAGCGGACTGATGAAACACGAACCACGATGGAGGAAGACACCATGAAACAAAGGAAAATGCGATCTGCACTGCGTCCGCTGCTGGCCGCGGGCGCGCTTCTGGTCGCAGCGGGGCAGGCCTGGGCCGAACCGCGCAGCTACACGATCGACCCCGACCACTTCTCGATCGGCTTTCAGGTCGATCACATTGGCTACGCGGATGTGATCGGGATGTTCCTCAAGGGCAGCGGCGGTTTCGTCTATGACGAAGCCACGCGCACGCTCAGCTCTGGGCGGGTAGTGGTGCTGGCCGACAGCGTGTTCAGCAACCACAAGGCACGCGATCGCCATGTGCGCGACAGCGACTTTCTCGACGCCGCGCGTTACCCCGAGATCGTCTTCGAGGCCACCGGCTTCGAGCCGGTGATGGAGAACGAGGGCAGGGTCGAGGGGCGCCTGAGCGGCAATCTCACCCTGCTCGGCCAGACTCACCCGGTGACGCTGGAAGCATCCCTAAACAAGGCAGCGATCTACCCCTTCGGTCATCGCAAGCACACGCTGGGCATCTCGGCGCGCGCGATCTTGCCGCGCAGCCAGTGGGGCATGAGCTACGGCGTGGAGCGCGGCCTGGTGGGTGACGAGGTGCTGCTGAGCTTCGAACTCGAGGCGATCCGGGACTGAGCTGACTGAGGCTGGTAACTGAGACTGCGCGGGCCGAGGCTGCCCGGCACTGAAGCCGCGCCAGACTTAGCCGCCGATGTAGGACATCTCGATCTTGCGCAGCGCAGCGGTCTCTGCGGTACGGATCTCGGAATAGCGGTCTTCGCGGTCCTGCCACACCTGTGCAATCGCGGCGTCGAGTGTGGCGTCATCGGCGCCCTCGCGCAGCAGCGTGCGCAGGTCGTGGCCGCGCTGGGCGAACAGGCAGGTGTAGAGCCTGCCCTCGGTCGACAGCCGGATGCGGGTGCAGGTGGCACAGAAGGCCTGAGTCACCGAAGAGATCACGCCGATCTCGCCCGCGCCGTCCTTGTAGCGCCAGCGCTCGGCGACCTCGCCCTCGTAGTTCGGGTCGATCGGTTCGACCGGAAACTGGCGGTCGATGCGCGCGATTAGCTCGCGTGAGGGCAGCACCTCGCCCATCTTCCAGCCGTTGGATGCGCCCACGTCCATGAACTCGATGAAGCGCAGGATGTGGCCGCTGTGGCGGAAATGTGCGGCCATGGCCTCGATGTCGCCATCGTTGGTGCCGCGCTTGACCACCATGTTGACCTTGACCGGCGCCAGGCCGACGGCGTTTGCTGCCTCGATGCCCTCGAGCACCTTGGCGACCGGGTAGTCGGCGTCGTTCATGCGCCGGAAGAGCGCATCATCGAGCGCGTCCAGGCTCACGGTGACGCGGTGCAGACCGGCGTCCTTGAGCCGGCGTGCGAGCCTGGGCAGCAGCACACCGTTGGTGGTGAGCGTGATCTCCACCCCGTCCAGCTTCGCCAACATCTCGATCAGGCGCTCGATGTCCTTGCGCAGCAGGGGCTCACCTCCGGTGATGCGGATCTTGCGCACGCCACGCGCCACGAACAGGCGCGCCACTCGCACGATCTCCTCGAAGCTGAGCAGTTCGCGCCGTGGCAGGAAGGCATAGTCTTCGCCGAAGACTTCGCGTGGCATGCAGTACACACAGCGGAAGTTGCAGCGGTCCGTCACCGAGATACGCAGATCGCGCAGGCTACGGCCGCGGCGATCGAACAGGGGGTCGCCAGGTGCAGGGCACCACGTCATGTTCGGCATGACGACGGCAGACTCAGCCAGCTGGATCGGGATGACTTTCATGGTCGGCGTCGGGTTCGGGTTGCGGGATTATCGGCACATGGACCGCAGGGCGCAAGGCGAGGTTCGCCACGTCAGGCTGGTCGCGGCGTGGGGTGTATCATTGCGCTCCGCGCCGACCCGGCACCAGGAGAAAAATCAAACATGGCCGATCTCGTGCCGCTGCCCTCTACGGCATTGCGCAAGCGCTGCGACCCCGCCTGCTTCAGCTTTGAAACCACCGACTCCCTCGCCGACCATGCCGGCGATCTGGGCCAGGAGCGCGCCGTCGAGGCGATCCGCTTTGGGCTCGCCATGGGCCACTCCGGCTATCACGTGTTCGTGCTCGGCGATGCCGGCAGCGGCAAGCACGCAACCACCTTCCGCCTGCTGCGCGAGCGCGCAGTGAGCGAGCCGGTGCCGCCCGATCTGTGCTATCTGCACAACTTCGACGAGGCGCTCAAGCCCAAGCTGCTGACGCTGCCCGCGGGGCGCGGGATGGCCTTGCGCGCGCACATGCAGACCTTCATCCGCGACCTCGGGCCGGCGCTGGCGGCCGCGCTCGACAGCGACGCCCACGTCGATCGCGTCGAGTCCCTGCAGAACGCACACAAGGCGCGCGAGGAGGCTGCGTTGCGCGAGCTCGGCCAGGCCTGCGGCGCAGAAGGGATCTCGCTGCTGCAGACGCCCGAAGGCTTCGTGTTTGCGCCCACGCGCGGCGACGAGGTGCTCTCGCCCGAGGCCTTCGAGGCCTTGCCCGCCGACGAGCGCAGCGCGATCGAGGTGCGGGTGACGGCGTGGAGCGACAAGCTCGAGGATCTGCTCAACGACTTCCCCGGATGGCGCAAGGCGGTGCGCGAGTCGATCGAGCGCGCCGAACATGAAGTGCTGGGCCCGGCTGTGTCCCATCTGCTGCGCGAGGTGCGCGAGGCGCATGCCGATCTTCCACAGGTGCTGAGCTTTCTCGACGCCGTGCACAAGGACGTGCTCGACAGCGCGATCCGGGGCACGATGCTCGACGAGGAAGACGAAGAGGCGCCCGAGCCCGAGGAGAACACGCGCTTTCACCGTTACCAGGTCAAGCTGCTGGTGGATCACGCCGCCTCGCGGGGCGCGCCGGTGGTGTTCGAGAACAATCCGGGCTATGGCAACCTGATCGGCCGCATCGAGCACATCGTGCAGCAGGGCAATCAGGTGAGCCACTTCAATCTCATCCGCGCCGGCGCGCTGCATCGTGCCAACGGCGGCTACCTGGTGCTCGACGCCGAGCGTCTGCTGTCGCAGCCCTTCGCCTGGGAAGGACTCAAGCGCTGCCTGCGCGCGGGCGAGATCCGCATCGAGCCCCCCGCCGAGGCGCAGGGCTGGAGTGGCGCGCTGACGCTGGAACCGGAATCCATTCCGAGCGCGCTCAAGGTGGTGCTGATCGGCGATCGCGAGGTCTATTACCTGCTGATGGAGCACGACCCGGAGTTTGCCGACCTGTTCAAGATCGCGGCCGACTTCAACGACGACATCCCGCGCACTCCCGAGAACGAGTGCGAGTACGCGCGGCTGATGGCGCTGCTGGTGCGCGGCGCGCAGCTGCTGCCGGTGCACCGCAGCGGCGTTGCCCGCCTCGTGGAAGAGGCCGCGCGCCTCGCCGACGATTCGGGGCGGCTGTCCCTGAACACGCGCGCGCTGTCCGACCTGATGCGCGAGGCCGACTTCCACGCCCGCCAGAGGGGGCTGTCTGCCACCACCCGTGCCGAGGTCGAGGAGGCGCTGGCGGCGCGCGTGCGCCGCTGCAACCGCTACCCGACGCGCGTGCGTGAATCGATCCTCGAGGGCACGACGCTGATCTCCACCGATGGCGAGCGTGCAGGCCAGATCAACGGTCTGGTCGTCATCGAGCTCGCCGGCGAGCGTTTCGGCCATCCGGTGCGGATCACCGCCACCGTGCGCATGGGCGAAGGCGACGTGGTCGACATCGAGCGCGAGACCGAGCTCGGCGGCGCGATCCACTCCAAGGGCGTGCTGATCCTGTCGGCCTTCCTCGCCGCACGCTATGCCCGCCACCAGCCGCTGTCGCTGTCGGCGAGCCTGGTGTTCGAGCAGTCCTATGCGCCGGTCGAGGGCGACTCGGCCTCGCTCGCCGAGTTGTGCGCGTTGCTGTCGGCGCTGACGCAGATCCCGATCCAGCAGCGCTTCGCCATCACCGGTTCGGTGAACCAGTTCGGCGAGGTGCAGGTGATCGGAGGCGTGAACGAGAAGGTCGAGGGCTTCTTCGACCTGTGCTCGGCGCGCGGGCTGGATGGCTCGCATGGTGTGGTGATCCCTGCCGCCAGCGTGCGCCATCTGATGCTGCGCGAGGATGTGGTGCAGGCGGCGGCAGAGGGGCGCTTTCACATTCACGCGGTGAGGACGGTGGACGAGGCGATGACGGTGCTGACCGGTGTCAAGGCAGGCGAGCCGGACGCCAAGGGCGTGATCCCCAAGGGCACGCTCAATCACAAGGTCGCGACCGTGCTGGCCGAGATGACGGTTGCCCGCCATGCGTATTCGGAGGTTGAGGGTTCGGTCGGGTCGCGCCAGCACCGCCGGCGCCACGCCGTGTGAGTGCATCGCGTGGTGAGCTCGCGCGTCTGCGCGGCGCTCACCCGCGCAGACACGCTAGCTGGCGGTCGTGTATCCCGCCCAGCAGCCACTGGGCCAGCATCGCTCCGCACAGCGCCATCAACATGTCGCCCTGCGCGTCCCACGGGTCGCCCTGCATGCCGACGAACTCCACCGCACCGCCCGCCCACAATACGGCCGCGGCCCACTCGACGAGCTCGTAGAGCGCACTGATGCCGAGGCAGCTCAGCGTCACGAGGAAGAACAGCCATTTTCCTGGGCGCAGCGGCGAGGTGCGCAGCAGCAGTTCGCGCCCGAGGAGGGCGGGTGTCACGCCCTGGAAGAAATGGCCGAAGCGGTCATAGGGGTTGCGCGCGAGTTCGAACCAGTCCTGCACCACGGCGCCAATCGGCACGCGCGCGTAGGTGTAGGCGCCGCCCAGAATCAGGATCAGTGCGAAGAAGGCGATGAGGCCGCTGGTGAGCGGCGTGAGCGGAAAGCGGCGGGCGCTGGCGACCAGAATCGGCGCCGCGATCAGCACCGGCATCACTTCGGCCCACCACACGCCACGATCGTGCGGCGCAATGCCCGAGGCGAGGAGGGCGGCGAGGACCACGATCAGCAGGGCGATACGCAGCTTCAACGGATCACCCCGGATTTTTTCATCGCATCGACGGTGACTTGGGGGAGTGCCGCCGCCTTTGTAACCCTTTGGCCCCGGGAAACAGCGCTGTTTCCCGGGGCCGGGTTAGCAGCAGTGGTGATGCAGCAGCAGTGTGCTTGAAACAAATACCCAGGCGCCTCGGTGAATCCTGCG
>QXGG01202433.1_pt1 | contig 36422 bp, 27 predicted proteins | sample 1982491 | NCBI WGS metagenome assembly QXGG01 (sample SAMN09924614, study PRJNA488089) | Wastewater metagenome, whole genome shotgun sequencing project. | isolation source: South African research farm wastewater | place: South Africa: Irene, Agricultural Research Council, Animal Production...
CTGCAAATATATATGTTTCAATCTTTTTTTAATACTTTCCCCACAGCTTTTCGGTATGAACCATAATCCCCTCATTTCCTATGCTATCTTCTCTTTCTTGAGTATTCTGTATTCTTTAATGTTATAAAAGGTGTTTTATAACTCCTTAGTTGCTTCAAAGAATAATTATAAGTCTTTTACTCGCTTATCTTGTCTAATACTTCTTATATTTGTACCCTGAAACTCAAAATAAGAATAATATTCATTCATGGAATGGTTAAGTAATCTCTTCTTTGAACACTCTGCACTTCAGGCTGTAGTAGTTCTGTCTATAATTTCTGCAATAGGTCTTTTTCTTGGTAAAATCCGATTCTTCGGAATATCTTTAGGTGTCACATTTGTCTTTTTTATGGGCATCTTGATGGGACACTTTGGAGTTTCTGTCAATGCTGATATGCTGTCTTTTGCAGAGGATTTTGGTCTTATCATTTTCGTCTATGCTTTAGGGCTACAGGTAGGACCTGGTTTTTTTAGCTCTTTTAGTAAAGGTGGAATGCAACTTAACTTTTTAGCTATAGCAGTAGTACTTATAGGTACTTTCCTTGCTGTTTTAACTAGTTTTGTTACAGATATTTCCCTGCCCGATATGGTAGGGATTCTTTGTGGTGCAACAACTAATACTCCTGCACTTGGTGCAGCACAAACAACACTCAAGCAAATGGGGTTAGATGCAACTGGCCCAGCGTTAGGTTGTGCAGTAACCTATCCTATGGGTGTTATTGGGGTAATCATAGGAATCCTTTTTATACGCAAAGTATTCAGTAAAAAAATTGATATTGCATCTTCTAAAACTTCAGATAACGATGATACCTTTATTGGAGCTTTTCAAGTGCATAACCCAGCTATCTTCGGCCGAAAAATTAGAGATCTAGGTAAGTTGACATCTGCTAAGTTTGTTATCTCTCGTTTGTGGCGAGACGGAACAGTCAGCATTCCTATTTCAGATAAAGAGATACGTGAAAACGATAGATTATTGGTTGTTTGTACAGATGATGATGTTGCTCGATTGACCATTCTTTTTGGTGCTATTGAGGAGAGCGATTGGAATACAGAAAACATTGATTGGAATGCAATTGATAGTCAATTGACCTCAAAGGAGGTAGTGATTACTCGTCCCGAAATCAATGGAAAAAAACTAGAGACTCTTCGCCTGCGAAATCATTACGGTGTAAATATTAGTCGTGTATATCGTTCGGACGTTCGTTTACTCGCAACTTCCGACTTGACACTTCAGTTGGGTGACCGTGTAACTATTGTAGGTGAAGCCTCTGCAATTAATGAAGTTTCTAAGGTACTAGGAAATACTATCAAACAACTTAATGAACCCAATTTAGTAGCCGTTTTTGTCGGTATTGTATTGGGGCTAGCTTTAGGAGCAATTCCTATTGTTTTGCCAGGTATAAGTGCACCTATTAAGCTTGGTTTGGCAGGTGGTCCTATTGTTGTTGGTATTCTTATTGGTGCTTTTGGTCCTAAGTTTCATATGATAACTTATACTACTCCTAGTGCTAATTTGATGTTGCGGGGGTTGGGTTTAACACTTTATCTTGCTTGTTTGGGATTAGACTCTGGAGCACATTTCTTTGAAACAGTTTTTAGACCCGAAGGTGCTTTATGGATTGGAATTGGATTTTTATTGACTACTTTGCCTATTTTGATTGTAGGAATGTTAACTTTGAAAACAATGAAAGTCGATTTTGGGTCGATGGCAGGCATGCTTTGCGGCAGCATGGCGAACCCTATGGCTCTAAATTACGTTAATGATACTATAGAAGATAAACATTCATCGGTAGCTTATGCTACAGTATACCCTTTGAGTATGTTTTTAAGGGTGATAATATCTCAAGTATTATTAATGCTTTTACTGTGACATAAGATAAACATTGACCTTTAACCTTAAATCTTAAACGCTATGACATTATACACAGCTGAAGATCTGAGTAGCGAACTACGCTATTTACAGTTACTTGCACGCAGTTTTCCAACTATTGCCGAAGCAAGTACAGAAATTATTAATTTGGAAGCTATCCTTAATCTTCCAAAAGGTACTGAGCATTTCCTGACTGATATTCACGGTGAGTACGAAGCTTTTCAGCATGTACTTAAAAATGCCTCAGGAACAATTAAACGTAAAGTGAGTGAGCTTTTTGGTAATACACTTCGCGAGTCTGAAAAGAAAGAACTTTGTACCTTAATCTACTATCCAGAAGAGAAATTAGAAATCGTAAAACAAGTTGAAGAGGATATAGACGATTGGTATTTAATGACCATAAATCAACTTGTTCAAGTATGTCGGACAGTTTCTTCAAAATATTCACGTTCGAAGGTGCGTAAGGCACTTCCTGATGAATTCTCATATATTATTCAGGAGTTGCTTCACGAGAACATCATGGAGCCCAATCATAATAAGTTGGCTTATGTGAACGGTATCTTTAACTCTATTGTTTCGACTTGTCGTGCAGATAGCTTTATTACAGCGATGTCTAATCTGATTCAACGTCTTGTTATTGACTCTCTTCACATTGTGGGTGATATTTATGACCGTGGTCCTGGTGCCCATATTATTATGGATACGCTATGCAATTATCACAACTTCGATATTCAGTGGGGTAATCACGACATTATCTGGATGGGGGCAGCCTGTGGAAACATGAGCTGTATGGCCAATGTGATTCGTATTTCGATGCGTTACGCTAACCTTAGTACATTAGAAGATGGTTATGGAATCAATCTGTTACCATTAGCTACATTTGCTATGGATACTTACGGTGATGACCCATGTACCATTTTTATGCCACGAGTTAAGTTTGCCGACGAGCCTTATGATGATAAAACAGTTATGCGTATTGCTCAAATGCAGAAGGCAATTGCTATTATCCAATTTAAGCTTGAGGCGCAGATTATAAATCGTCATCCAGAATATAAGATGCAAGATCGCAACCTGCTTCACCTGATTGATTTTGAAAAAGGTGTATTAAAGGTTGGTGGTAAAGAGTACAAAATGCTCGATACTAATTTCCCTACAGTGGATCCCAAAAACCCTTACAAACTAACTGCTGAAGAGCAAGAGTTGATGGATAAGATTAATTTCTCATTCGTTAATAGCGAGAAACTTCAGAAGCATATGCGTTGCCTTTATGCCAACGGTAGTATGTATAAGGTTGCCAATGGTAATCTACTTTACCATGCTTCTATTCCGCTTGATGAGAAAGGGAAATTTAAAGAAGTTGTTATAGGTAAAGATAAATATGCAGGTAAGGCTCTTCTTGATCGAGTAGATCAGTTGGTACGTGTGGCTTATTTTGGTGACGATTCAGCACCCGAAAAGATCTTTGCTCAAGATTACATGTGGTATCTGTGGTGTGGTAAAGATGCACCAACTTTTGATAAGAGTAAGATGGCTACTTTCGAACGCTATTTTGTAGCAGAGAAGGAGCTTCATAAAGAAGTAAAAGGTAATTATTACACACTTCGTGATAAAGAAGAAATTTGTGATATGATACTTGATGAGTTTGGTGTAAACTCTAAGTATGCGCATATTATTAATGGACACGTGCCTGTAAAAATTAAGAAGGGAGAAGATCCACTCAAAGCCAACGGTAAATTGCTAGTGATTGATGGTGGATTCTCTAGAGCTTATCAACCAGAAACTGGTATTGCAGGTTACACCTTAATATTCAACTCTCGTGGTATTCAGCTTGTTCAGCATGAACCTTTCGAGTCAACTCAAAAAGCTATTCAAGAGGGAATGGATATTATCTCTACCTCTATGCTTGTGGAGATGACTACACGCAGGATGATGGTGAAAGATACCGATATAGGCGGTGAACTACGAAAACAAATTAAAGAGCTTGAGAAGCTACTTACAGCTTATCGTTTGGGACTGATCAAACAGAAGCCAAGAAAATACCCCAAGTTTTACATTAAATAAATAAGAAACTCCCCTCTATGTGTAAACATATGAGGGGAGTTTTTATATTAAATAGTATAGGCTATTCCACCTTCGACTAAAGCTCCCTTATGGTATGTTTTTGATTTGCTATACCAGCGAGTAGTTTCGTATCCGCCTGTAGCTATAATCGACCATTTAGGAGTAAATAAATACTCTAAGTTGATTCTTGCTTGTAATCCATACATGCGCTTAGCTATACCTTCTTCTTTGTTTTTATTACTAAAGGTATTGATGTGTTGATAGCCCAAATCTCCACTTATTTCTAAGTTCTTGGCCAGTGGTAGATAGATACCCGCCCTATAATTGATGGTTCCAGAGAATTTATCGCTGAACTTTAAGTAGGGTGAACCTACTCCGATAATATTGTAAAATAGACGATTCTTGAATCGTGCAGCAATATTTAGTTTAGTTCTGTTGCCACCATAGGCAAGAATGCTCACTTTAGTGTCTGGGTTAAGGTTGATTAGACCCAATTGAAATCCTGTAAGTGATTCGTTATAATAGTTGACTAATCCTAGTTGTAAACCTTTATGAACAATGCCAACATTTAGCAGTCCCAACTGTAGTCCGTAGAAGCGATTGGTATTGATATTGGCTAAACCTGCCTGTAGTCCATAAAAATTATTCGAGTTGATATTAAAGGGGGCGAAGCTTAGACCACTTGTGTTTTGTGCTATGTTTATAAGTCCCGAAGCACTTAAACCGTACGTATTATCTGTTATATTCAGCAAACCAGCCAGTCCAAGACCTATCATATTATCACCAATAATATTGAAGACTCCACCAACTGCTACTCCAATGCTATTATAACCAATAGCGTTACCTAGACCAGCAACTGAAAGTCCTTTGGAATCAATACCAATAAGGTTGATTAATCCTGCTAGAGATACTCCGTGTTGAGATTCACCCACCATATTGCCCAGTCCAGCAATAGTAACACCGTTGGAATATTCTCCAATAACATTGGCTACACCAGCTACTTGAAGGCCTGTCGATTTTTCACCAACGACATTGGCTAGACCAACAAGCTGTACTCCATAGGCATCTCCATCAACTTGGTTACTAAGCAAGTTCAAACTGAATCCGCGCAGTTTGTTTTGTGCAGATACAATCCCTAAGTTGAAATAAGTTTTTTGGGCAGGGTTGATAGGTTGTGTACTTACTTTATTCCATAGGGATAAGTTAATACCTGCACTCTTGTTTTGTCCTAAAACAACAACAGCAGCTAATGTTAAAGCTGCTGTTGTGATAAATCTTAATAAATTATGTCTCATAAATTATTCTATCCTTTAGCTTCTTGGTATAAGAAGCGTTTAATGCTTTTTTTAGGTGTCTTCTCGAACTCTTCTGGATACACCTTCATTTTCGATAACTGACAATATTTTGGTAGCATTTCATTAAGTACGGTTCGGTTTTCTTCCATAATACGTTCTGCATCTTCTGGTTTTAGACCATTGGCAAACATATCGTTGAAGTCTGGATATACTAAACCTACTAGTCGATCATTTTGTTGTACAACAAGGCTTTCAGCTACATAAGGTAAGTTATTTAATTTATCTTCTATCTCTTCAGGATAAATATTTTGTCCACTAGCTCCTAAAAGCATGTTTTTACTTCTTCCCTTGATAAAGACATTACCCTCTGCATCAATTAGACCTAAGTCTCCTGTATGCAACCAACCATCAGCATCAATAGCTTCAGCTGTAGCTTCTTCGTTCTTGTAGTAGCCAATCATCATGTTATCGCCTTTACAAACGATTTCACCCACGATGTTTTGAGGATCTTCCGAAAGAACTTTTACTTCCATTCTAGGTACTTGTTTACCACATGAACCTGCTGCAAACTTTTCCCATCCTTCATAGCAAATGATAGGGCCGCACTCAGTCATACCATAGCCAACAGTATAAGGGAAATTGATTGATCTTAAGAAATCTTCGACCTCTTTATTAAACGCAGCTCCACCAACAATAACTTGGATAAAGTTTCCTCCGAAAGCTTCAATCACTTTTTTGCGTATATCAGCTCTGATTTTATCGTTGATAATAGGTACCTTCATTAGTAACTTCATTCCTGGAGTTTCCAATTTAGGTAGCACACTCTTCTTGATTATCTTTTCGATAATTAGTGGTACTGCAACAACCAGATTAGGGCGTATGTCAGCAAATGCCTGGAAGATAACCTTTGGTGTAGGCATTCGGGTCAAGAAAAATATCTGACATCCTGCCGAAAATTCGTATAGAAACTCAAAAGCCATACCATACATATGTGCCATTGGTAGCATCGAAATCGTTTTATCACCAGGTCCTAGGTCGAGCATCTCAAATGCAAACTTCGTGTTTGACCATAAGCTACGGTATGGCAGCATTACACCTTTAGAATAACTTGTAGTGCCCGATGTATAGTTGATCACCGCTAATTCTTCGGGTCTATCTTTGTGATATTCGATATGTTCGATTCGGAAGTTTTTAGGATATTTCTTTCCGAAAAGCTCGTTTAAGTGTTCACGTGCATGGTTTAGTTTTTCACTTCTAGAGATCAAAACCGAGAAGTCATTCATCAGAATAATACCTTCAAGAAGAGGCATCGCTCGTTCGTTAAGATTCTCCCACACGACATCACCAGCAAATAAAAGTCTAGCCTCGGAGTGATTAACTATATTTTGTATGTTGTCTTCTTTAAACTCATGTAAGATGGGTACTGCAACAGCCCCATAGGTTAATATCCCTAGAAAAGTAACTCCCCAATGTGAGCTGTTTTTTCCACAAATCGCAATCTTGTCCCCTTTCTTGATGCCACTTTCCTCGAAAATGATATGAATCTTTTCAATCTTACGAGCTACATCCTTGTATTGTAATGTTGCTCCTTTGTAATCTGTAAGGGCGTCGAGGTCCCAATTGCTTTTAATGCTATTCTCAATGTAAGCAATAAAACTTTGTTCCATTATATGCACATTAGTTGATAATGTGAGCAAATATACCGTTTTATCCCAATAGTGCAAATAAATAATTAAAAAAACAGACTTGCGGCAGATATGGCCTATTTACGTAGAAAGCCAATTCTCTTGTGAAGAACTGGCTTTCTTGTCTAGTTAACTATATGTTATCTACCGCAGAGTGCTTTGAAATCGCAGTAACTACATTGGTCCGTAAATTCAGTCTGAGTGAACGCAGTATCTCTTTCAAATAGATCTTTGATTAGTTCTGTGATACTTCTGCGAAAATCGTCCTTGACCATCTTGAAGTTGTTTATATCTATCTTCTCTTTATAGGGTTCGCCCATCTGTATGACGGGTGAGTACTCTTCTCCTGCAGCTCGGTGAATGTAAAGTAAAGAAGGAGCAACATGATAATCGATCAAGTCCGAAACTATATCTGCGTACAAGAATGTTTGAAAAACATAGTTCGGTCGTCTCTCTGCGGGTTCGAACAACTCGTTTATACTGGCTACAACTTGAGCATTTCCTCCTGTTTTATAATCAACGATTCTAAGAATGCCCTCTTTAAGGTCAAGTCTATCGATATTCCCTCCTAAATTGATGCTATAAGCCCCAGCAGGTGTAGATACTTGTACTTCTCGCTTTACGGTTTTCTCCATCCCCTTAACTTGGAAAGGAGTATAGGCCAAATCGTGTTTGAGCAGTTGCTCAATATAGGAGATTATAACCTTTCTATTGATGAGCTGAATACCGTTATATTGGGGTTTAGTATCGCTCTTGTCTTTAAAGAATAACTCTTTAAATGCTTGATCAACTGCACGCTCAACTCGGTAAGGCTCTTTGAAAATTTTCTCTATGTCTTCTTTATAGATCCAATGTTCTATATTCTGTAGCTCTTTTAGAATCAGTTCGGCTGAGTGGTGGAAGATATTACCAAATAGTGCTGCATCAATTTCGTCTGATACTTCATTGGGAGCTCTTAAGTTTGCTATGTACCTGTAGTAGAATTTGAGCCTACAGTCTAAATAGCTGTTTAAAGCTGAGGGCGAAAGTATAGCATTGCTGTTTTTTTGCAGACTAATGTCGTATCGGTCTCGGAGCTTTTGATAAACCTCTTGAGTCTTTTCGAATACAATTGGGTTTGGTCTGCTTAAACTATAGTTAGCATCTAAGCTTTTTTGAGTGATGAGATGACCCGATTCGACCAACAGTTGAAGCATGAAACGTGAAATCTCCCCCTTATTTATTCCATCTGAAGCAGTATTATAGAGTAGCGTAATATTCTCAGCTCGTTGGATTAGTCGGTAGAAGTAATAGGCATATACGGCATTTTGATGTTCAATGGTTGTCATGCCAAATGCTTTTCTGAGATTGTATGGAATAAAAGAGGCATAACTACTAGCCTTGGGTAGTTGTCCCTCGTTTACCGAGAGCATAACCAAATTCTTAAAGTCAAGGTTACGTGTTTCCAATACTCCCATTACCTGCATACCAATTGCTGGTTCTCCGTGAAAAGGGATAGTGGCGCTACTGAGCACCTTATCAATTAGGTGTTGAAGTGTTGACGACTTAATGGGCAACTCTCCAGCTTCGATTAAGAGATATATCTTATTGATTGTTGTGTAGGCCTTAAATAAAGACTCTCTGTAGAGTTGATCGAAAATGCTCTCTTCGTTCTTATCCTTATTATTATAAAGCTCGGTGACAAGTTCGATAGCCTTTTTTAGGTACTCACACAAATCACAGGCCTCAAGTTGTGGGCTAAACAGATGTGATAGATAAGGGCTTTGACTAAACTCACTAGGGTAGAGGTAGAACTTATTCTTATTGATAATCTCTTTTGCAATTTCTTCAGCCTTAGGCTCTAGCTGTTTGGTGTAGGGGTGTTTTAAGACCGAAAGCACCGACTTGTAATGATAATACCCTTTAGTTCTGTCCAATCCACTATTTTGCAGGGTCATCAGGGCAGATATCAAACTAAATATGGGTGTTTGACTAAGTGGAAACCCCATGGTGATGTTAACATTTTGAACGGTGCTCGGAATGGAATGGAGCACAGGCAACAAGAGTGACTCATTGCAAAGAACAACAGCTGTTTCTCGCTCGCTTGGGCCAAAATTGTTTTCAATCCATTGTGGGAGATAACGCGCTTGAGCCATCTCTGTCGATGAAGAAATGTAGGTGATGTTCTTTGGTTTTTTTAGTGAATCGAAATAGCTTGCTGGAAGTTGGTTAGGGAACAACTTTAAGTTTCGGTTGATAAACTCTCCTGCTTCGTGGTAGCGAACATCTCTATTTTGGGTGTAGAACAGGTCATAATCCCAATAGAATAGAGCTTTGCCAGCATCGTTTAGTTTCTTGAAAAAGCTGGTTTCAATTTCGTTTAGCACGTTGAATCCCACAAAAACATAATGGTCATACTTGAGGTTATTGACATCAAACTTTTCGATATTATTACGATAAAGCATACCCTCGTAAGCAATATTCTCTTTTAATAACTTTTCTTGAAAGCCTGTGTATATGTTTCCGAGTTCATCCCAAAGTGAGATGAATCGCTCCTTAAGGATTGTTCTTTTCTCTAGAGAGAAATTATCAAAGAAGGTACGGATAGCCGCTTCTTGCTCTTCATCTAAGAAATCGTTGATGTCTACTAAATCTCTTAAATCTTTGATGTTGTTGAATAGTTTGGTTGTATTGACCTTATTTTTATCAACATCGTCGAAGTCACTAAGCAAAAGTTCTCCCCAAAAGTAAAAATCGTCTAGGGTCTCGTTACTCTGTGTGTGTTCTTGAAACACCTTATATAATAGGGTTATCAGGCGGATATCATCTCCCAACTGTAGGTCAGAGAGTGATTGGAGCAGTTCACTAATGCTAAGGTAGCTAGGCGACCAAATTGGATCGGTGGATTCTGAGGCTAGGTATTCGTTAAAAAACAGACTGGCTCGCTTGTTTGGGAAAACCATTGCCACCCTTGATAGGTTGCTGCCTAATTTATTGTGTATGTCGTGTGCTACGACCTGAAGAAATGTTTTCATAATCTGTGAATCTCCTATTTTACCTTTTCAATACTGTCTTGTTTAACATACCAAATATACCCTTCGACTGGACTATAGCCCATTTGCTCCAAAAGCTTAGTATATTCTCTAACTTGTCCACTATACGATTTTTGTTTTTTACCAAACTTGAAGTCGACAACAATGGCTGTATTATCTTTGACCATAACACGGTCGGGGCGTCTTGTTTCAAGTCGACCTTCAAGGTTATAGATAATAGCGCATTCGGAGAATATCTCCCAATTGCCACTGTACCATTCTTGAACCTCTGGTTTACTGAACGCATCCATTGCCACGGATCGAATTTTATCTTCTGTCTCTTTGCTGTCGATCACTCCTTCAAATTTTAGTTTTTGAATGGCTTGATCCAGGTCGGATAGTGCATTCATAGAGGCAAAAAGCTCATGTAATAATTTACCCTGATTCAAGAATCGGTAGGGCGACTCCTCTTCTTCTAATCCTGCAATAAAGTCTGCAGATCGGTTCGATTGCTTAAACTCGAAGTCGTAGGGGAGTGATTGCATGATTACACCTTCTTTTTGTGGAGTAGGTGTAAATACATTGGTGCTAGTTTTCTGTCTGAACCCCTTTGAGGGGCAGATAGTTCCAAAGGCATAAGGTGCTTCGGCAGTCCATTCTATATCCTGTTTTTTGGCAACGACTGGTAAGCACGATTCGATTAAACCTGATATGCTTCGAGAATCTTTCTGTTTACAAAACAGGAATAGGTTACTACCAGCACGTGTTAGTGCTACATAGAGAAGGTTGAGGTTATCTACCCAGAGTTGCAATTGCTCGTTAAGATATTCCTCTTGATAAATTGACTCATTCATCTTTTTGCCATAGTTGACAGGCACAATATCAAGTTCATTAAAAGGTGTTAGTTTTGGCGAGCACCAAATGAGTTGGTCGTGTCGGTCGGTCTCTATTGGCCAGTCACAAAAGGGGATAAGTACGGTGTGAAACTCCAATCCCTTTGATTTGTGGATTGATAATATCTGTATGCCATCGACATTATTGCTAGGGATTGTTTTGCTCGCAAGCTTTTCATCCCAATAAGTAATGAACTCATCGAGTAGTGAAGATTCTGTTTGTAGATAGTCTAACACTTTGTCGAAAAATGAGAAGAGGTAAGCATCTTGATTGCTTATTTTCTGAAGGTCAAAATAGATATATAGTTTTTCGAGTAGTTCGTAGAGCGGAAGCTCTTTGAGTTGCTCAAACTCGTTAATAAAGACTGGAGGAAGAAGCCTCTTAATTTCGCCCTGGAGTAGCTGAGTGTCCTTAGCCTGAGTGTTTTTTAGCACTTCACTTTGGTAGTTTAAAGCAAGATTAGCTTCTACTGTCAGGTTCGAAGGATCCGACAGGTAGCGTAGAGCATCTATCATAAGGTTAAGAGCCACAGAAGCATCAAGTCGGAAAGCTTCGTCAGAAACTACTGATATTTGCATGGTCTTATTAAGGTAATCTGCAATAGCTGGAATACTTTTGTTTTTCCTCACTAGGATAGCGATATCACTAAGTGCTACCCCGTTATCTTGCAGGCGTTGTATTTCACGGCTTAAGGCAACAAGTGTATTCTCTACGTAATCTTCGTCTTGAGCTTTGTCGTTTTTCTTGATGAACTCAATTTGGACCAAACCCTTTTGCTCGGTTTTAGTGGTTTTTTGAGCTACATCGGCATAAGCTCGTTCTAAAGTTTCGCAACGCTGGTCAGACTCTGACTCTTGTCTGCTGCTAAGCTCATTGACCAGGGTTGGAAAAAGTGTGTTATTAAAATGTATAATGCTACTTTCGCTTCGGTAGTTGGTGTCTAGGCTTTGTTGTTCTACTGGGAAATGCCAGAACTTGCTTCCTTCGGCGCCTAGGTCGTTGAGTATGGTCCAATCTCCGTTTCTCCAACGATAGATTGATTGTTTAACATCACCAACCACAAGGCTGTATCCTCCTTGTGAAAGTCCTTCTAACAAGAGAATCTGAAAATTATCCCATTGCATCTTGCTGGTATCTTGGAATTCGTCAATCATGATGTTCCGTATTGACGAGCCAATCTTCTCGAATATAAAAGAGGAGTCACCATCATTTATTAATCGGTGAAGCAGGGCATTGGTGTCTGAGAGTAAAAAACGGTTTTGCTCTTTGTTGAGTAACCTCATCTCTTGGTCAATATGTGCTAAGAGTTGCAACTGATTGAGATGTGCTAGCGATAATTGGCAACTGTTGATTAGTCGACCATTCTTGGTTCTGAAATCCTCAGCATCTCTTAAGAGTGGAATGAGTTCTTGAGCTGCTAGAGTGATAATCTCTTGAGCTCTTGTCGATGTTTTAGTTGCCCACTCTTCGGGATTATCTAGGCTCTTCTCAACTGTCTTATTACGAATATCATCTGAAAAGTTGCCATTGTTTAGCTTATTGAAATAGCTTCCCATGCCTCGCATTCCTCCTTTTAGGTCTTTAGTTTCGAGTCCGTTCTGCTGCAAAATGCTATGAAATTGCTCGTAAAAACCTTTCATTTGTTCCGTGGCATCTTTTTCAATGCCACGTAACTCTTTTCGATATAGGGGAATCGTCTTGGTATCTTTTAGTTTCTCCCTTAAGTTTCCTCCTTTTGCAATAAACTCTTCGCTGAGGATGTTTCGAGCAAAGTTCTTAATGTCATCCGAAACATTCCAGCGTTTATTATCAGCTATTTTCTCGTTGATATATTCGATAAGCCACGAAAGAACCACCGATTTGGGTTCGAGTTTTTCGATCAAACTATCAACTGCATCGCTAAGAACGGCCGAACCATCGAGTTCAACATTGAGATTGGGGCTAAGTTCGAGTTCTCGAGCTAGATTACGCATAACCGACTGAAAAAATGAGTCAATTGTCTCTACTCTAAAACGGTTGTAATCATGAAGCATAAGCGTTAAAGCTTCTCGAGATCTATTTTGTATCTCTTCTTTTGATTTACCTGTGCTTTCGATGAGTTTCTGCAAGTATATTGCAGAATCGGGGTCAGCAGTAGAGATACCATAGAGCTGACTCAATATCCGCTCTTTCATCTCTGCAGTGGCCTTATTGGTAAAGGTTACTGCTAATATTTCTTTGTAGGCTTGCGGGTTCTTTATCAAAAGTTCGATATAGGATACAGCAAGTGTAAATGTTTTGCCTGAGCCAGCAGAAGCTTTATATACAACGAGTTTAGACATGCAATGGAGTTTACTATAATAAGAATATTTGTTGAGGCTTGAAGTTAGCTATAATTTAATAAAAGGAGATAAGATATTCTGAAAACTAATTAACTCGCACGAACGGTTACTTACAAGTAATATTATTTAACTTAGTCGATTTGAACTTTATTTGCACCAATTATTGAGTGCTGGTAGTGACGTAGAGGCTACAAAAATGACCTACTCGCAAGAGAAGCATCTGGAGCTGTTAAGCCAATTACTTGAGATTAAATAAAGCATTGAAACTTAAATTTGGAATATGAAAGATAGTATTATTGAAGGTTACCGTTTAGATTATCAAGAAGCGATCTTATTGTCGAAAACGTCCAGTACGGAGGAATTAATTGACTTGGCTAACGACTTGAGGTTGCATTTTAGAGGAAACAAGCTTGACACCTGCATGATTTTTAACGCTAAATCGGGCAAATGTTCTGAAGATTGCAAATGGTGTAGCCAGTCGCAGTACCACAGCAGTGAGGTTGCTGTTTACGATCTAGTTGAATATACTGATCTCAAAGATGATGTTCAGATAGCCAGTGATAGGGGGATTGATATGTTCTCTTTGGTAACGAGTGGGCGTAAACTTTCGCCTAAAAATATCCAAGGGGCAACAGCTATTTTAAAGCAGATCAAAGCTGGTTACCCCAATTTGGGTTGTTGTGCCTCTATGGGGTTGCTTAATAGGGGTGAGTTGCAGCAACTTTATGATGCAGGTGCTCGTCGTTACCATTGTAATATTGAGACGGCGCCCTCTCGATTTAGCCAGCTTTGTACAACTCATACGTTAGAAGAGAAAATAAAGACCATTAAAAACGCACAAGCAGTTGGGTTAATGGTTTGTTCGGGAGGTATTATCGGTATGGGCGAAACCGAAGAACAGCGCATTGAAATGGCTATTCTATTACAAGAACTCGGCATACGTTCCATACCCATAAACTTGCTTAATCCCATAAAGGGAACTCCGCTCGAAAATGCTCAGTCGCTTAGCGATGGTGAGGTTTTGCGAAGTTTTGCTCTCTTTCGGATCCTGAACCCCGAAGCCGATATCCGACTTGCTGGTGGTAGGTTGCGACTTCATTCTATTCAAGATCAGGTTTTTAAGGCAGGTGTTAGTGCCTCTATTGTTGGCAATTACCTCACTACACTTGGTGTTGATTTGGATACTGATTTAAAGAACTTTAGGGCTAAGGGTTATACGCTTTAGGCCTAAAAGTTCAAGGGCGAGTGACGGTTGCACAAAAAAGTGGATAGGTCGTGATGTCTGAAAATATTATGGACAGAGTCTCGTTTTAATAAAATAAATAAATACCTTCAAGTTAATCTATAATTGAAAGCTGATGAGAAAATATATCTTGACCTTAGCACTAATCCTTATAGGAGCCAGTAGTTTTGCACAGTTTCAGGGCGATTTGTCTACTAGTTTTAATGGTGGGCTGGAGTATAAAATGAACGGTTATCAGGCAACTCTCGAGGAGAATATTTTTGATGACTTGATTTTTAAAGACAATAAAAACAATAAGGTAGAGTTTAATAAAGACTACTTAGCCTATGCTAACTTTGGGGTTGACCCCAGAGCCAAAACGGCAATGTTTAACTCTTTAATCCGTCGTTTTCAAGAAATCACAGGATATTCTGAGACCTTCTCTGTTGATATCTTTGGTGACTTTAATTACAAAGATAATAAGGGACTTCGAGCTAGTCTGAAAAAAGACATATTCGACAAACTTATCTATTCTGATAGTAAAGGCAATAAATTGACCTATTCAGATGAGTTTATTCGTCAGACCTTCAACAGGTCGACTTCTGATGGTCAACTTCGATTCTTTATCTTCAATGATTTGATTCAATCTCTTTGGTTAGGTGGTAAACCACGGTTGAATATTGACCAAGATCCGTTCGATAATGGCCATTACGACCTCCCATCAGCTTATCTCTACGAGTATAAGAATAAAAATGAGGGTTGGGCTAATGTCAGTAGTGATAAAGAGGGTAATTTTATTTATCAAGACAGCAGAGGCAATGACTTTCTATTTAGTGCTTCAACTTGGACACGGAAAGCCCGAAAGTTCAGGTCTGAAGAGAACTTTTTTAACTACCTGGTTCGTGAGTATCTTAGGGATAACTAAGTGTGAAGCCTCTCAAGACTCTTGAAAAATAGTTAATAAAAAGTGCAACCTTATAAAAAAAAACCGATATTTGCAGAATGGGAAATTTGGATAGTTTAATGACTATTATTCTTCAAGGTATAATTATAGGTATTGTCGTATCGGCACCTATGGGACCTGTTGGAGTCTTATGTATACAAAGAACTCTCAACAAAGGCCGTTGGTATGGCTTTATCACTGGGCTTGGAGCTGCAGTAAGTGACATTATTTATGCGGCACTTACGGGCTTTGGTATGAGTGTAGTTGTTGATTTAATAGATAAAAACATATTTTACTTGCAGTTGTTTGGGAGCATTCTTCTTCTAGGCTTCGGTGTTTATACTTTTGTTTCGAACCCTGCTCGTTCGCTTCGACCAGCCAATAAAAACAAAGACTCTTATACTAAAAACTTTATAACCGCTTTACTTGTCACGTTATCCAATCCCCTAATTATATTCTTATTCATTACGTTATTTGCCCGATTCTCATTTATTGGTGTCTATGCTAACCCTACAGATATTGCTGTTGGCTTTGCCTCAATTGCGGCAGGAGCTCTTCTTTGGTGGTTTGGTTTAACCTATTTTGTTCACCGAGTGAGTAGTCACTTTAATCCCCGTGGAATCTGGGTTATGAATAGAATTATTGGTACTATTGTTAGTGTGGTAGCTATTGCTGGCGTAATTCTTACGCTAAGCGGTGGGTCTATCTATTAAAATAAAAAGAGATTACATTGTATGTTTAAAATTGCTCGCGAGCTAAAAAGTAAAAATATTGCAGAATATCTTATCTACATGTGGCAGGTAGAAGATTTGATACGTGCCAACAAGCTGGATATTGATAAAGTTATGCAACATCTGATTTCTCCCATGAAGCTTTCTTCGGAGGATGAAGAGGCCGAAGTTCAGTGGTTTAAAGAGCTTATTGATATGATGTTTGTCGAGGGTGTAAATCTTAAGGGGCATTTGCAAATCAACCAGAATGTAATTCTTAGTTTGACTGATCTTCATCATCAAATTATTTCTGGTACACGCTATCCGTTCTACAACACAGCTTATTATAAAGCTTTGCCATTTATAGTGGAGTTGAGATCTAAGAATAGTGAAGAACACTTATCTGAGATCGAGATATGTTTTAATGCTATGTATGGGGTGATGTTGATGCGCCTTCAAGGCAAAGAAGTTACGCCCGATACGACCAAAGCTATCGAGGTAATAGCTGCATTTCTCTCTACATTAGCAGGTTATTACGCTAAGGATAAGGCGGGTGAATTAAAATTTGAAGATTAAATGAATATTCTTGTTACTGGTGCTGGTGGTCAACTTGGGTGTGAGTTCCGTTATTTAGCGGAGGGCTATCCTGGCTACAATCTTATGTTTAAAAACTCGCAAGAACTTGATATCACTAATGCTGAGCAAGTCGATATTCTTTTGACTGAACATAATTTTGACTGCATCATTAACTGTGCTGCCTATACTGCCGTTGATAAGGCTGAAGATGAGGCTGTAGCTTGTGATAAAGTTAATCATGCAGGTGTTGCTATTTTGGCCAATGCTGCTCAGACTATAGGTGCTAGGCTAATTCACTTTTCGACCGATTATGTATTTGATGGAACTAAGGGTACTCCTTATACTGAAGAAGACCCAACTTCGGCTCGAGTGATTTATGGTATTACTAAATTGGCTAGCGAGCGTGTAGCTTTAGCCAAATGCAAGCAGACTATGGTTATTCGTACCTCATGGCTCTACTCTTCCTTTGGACACAATTTTGTAAAGACTGTGTTTAAACATTTATCAGGTTCGGGTAAAATGAGAGTTGTTTACGATCAGGTGGGTACGCCTACTTATGCTCGTGATTTGGCTCGATTTGTGCTTGACTCACTCCAAAAAGGGTTTATACCTGGACTTTATCATTATAGTAATGAAGGAGTCTGTTCTTGGTATGATTTTGCAAAGATGATTCAACGTATTGCTGGCTTAGAAGGGCATGTTTCGCCTATTTTAACTGAAGAATACCCCACACGGGCTATACGCCCATTTTATTCGGTACTCGATAAAACCAAAATAAAAGAGACCTATCATGTTGAAATTCCTTATTGGGTAGATAGCCTAGAGGAGTGTATCGCTGATATACAAAAAGATAATTAATTAGAATTTGTTTGGCAGAGCAGAGTTTGCTCTGTAGAGATGTATAGATATTATGGCTAAAAATCGTGAGATAGAAAGACGACGTACCTTTGCTATTATTGCCCACCCTGATGCTGGTAAAACCACATTGACAGAGAAGTTTCTACTTTTTGGTGGTCAGATACAGGTAGCTGGAGCTGTTAAAAGTAATAAGATAAAGAAGTCTGCAACCAGTGACTGGATGGAGATTGAAAAACAACGTGGTATTTCGGTTACTACTTCGGTAATGGAGTTTGACTACAAAGACTACAAGGTTAATATCCTTGATACTCCTGGTCACCAAGACTTCGTTGAGGATACCTTTCGTACCCTAACCGCAGTGGACAGTGTTATTATTGTAGTAGATGGTGCTCGTGGTGTTGAAACTCAGACTCGCAAGCTTATGGAAGTTTGTCGTATGCGCAAAACTCCCGTAATAATCTTTGTCAATAAGATGGATAGAGAGGGTAGAGACCCATTCGATTTGCTTGATGAACTCGAAGAAGAGTTACAGATCGGTGTTCGCCCTTTATCTTGGCCTATAGGTCAGGGCGCTCGTTTTAGGGGAGTCTATAATATCTTTGAAGATAAGTTAGACCTTTATCGTCCATCCAAACAGGTGGTAACGGAGAAAGTAGAGGTTGATATTAATAGCGATGATCTATTCAACTACGTTGAGAAAGATTTAGCTGAAACACTTCGTGAAGAACTCGAACTTGCTGCTGTTTATCCTGATTTCGATCGTTCGGCATATCTTGGTGCTGAGATGGCTCCTGTATTTTTTGGTTCTGCACTTACTAACTTTGGTGTACAAGAGCTTCTCGACTGTTTTGTACAGATAGCTCCTAGTCCGCTACCTACTCAAGCTATTGAGCGTGAGGTAGAGCCAGACGAGCCTAAGTTTACGGGCTTTATCTTTAAGATTACGGCTAATATTGACCCCAATCACCGTTCGTGTGTGGCTTTCTGTAAGGTTTGCTCGGGTAAGTTTGTCCGTAATGCACCCTATTTGCACGTGCGTAATAACAAAACACTTCGTTTCTCTTCACCAACTCAGTTTTTGGCACAGCGTAAAACAACGATTGATGAGGCTTGGGCTGGTGATATCATTGGTCTTCCTGATAACGGAACCTTTAAGATTGGTGATACGTTAACCGAGGGCGAATTATTACACTTCAAAGGCTTGCCAAGCTTCTCACCAGAGATGTTTAAATATATCGAAAATGCTGATCCTATGAAGCAAAAACAACTTGCTAAGGGTATTGAGCAATTGATGGATGAAGGTGTAGCGCAGCTGTTTACTAATCAGTTTAACGGACGTAAGATTATCGGTACTGTGGGTCAATTGCAGTTCGAGGTTATCCAGTACCGTCTGCTTAACGAATACAATGCTTCTTGTCGTTGGGAACCTGTTCGCTTGTACAAGGCTTGTTGGATTGAAAGTGATTCTGCTGCTGAACTCGAAGAATTTAAAAAGCGTAAATACCAATTCATGGCTAAAGATTCCTCAGATAGAGATGTATTCTTAGCTGATTCAGCTTATATGCTTCAGATGGCTCAAAGTGACTTTAAGAAGATTAAATTCCACTTTACTAGTGAGTTCTAAAACTCTCGGTAAAGAATAGATTAAAAACAAAGCGGAAGATTTACAACTGAGTAAATCTTCCGCTTTGTTTTTATATGCTTATCACTTTAAGCCTAAGTTAATACCCATTAGCTGTTGGGCTAAAACTTGCGAGCTCTAGGTGAAACCTTAGTTGCTCTTTGTTTTCCTACTCTAGGACCTGTTGAAGTTGATTTACGTTTGGCTCCAGCATACGATTTCGAAGCTGCTGGTGCAGCAGGTTTGTTTTTGCGTGTTTTGGTAGCTGCAATGTTTTTGGCATTTAGGCCCTTCTTTCTGAAGTCCGACTTTATATCAGCAAGCTCAAGTTGCTTGTTAAAAGTCTTGTTGCTTGTTGAGTTGCCCTTACTGTCGTAATGACTATCTGAAGACTCTAGCATTTTGAAAAGAATCTCTAGCTCGCTAGGGTTTAAATCTCTGTATTGACCCAGTCCTAGATTTCCTAATTCAATATTCATTACTTGAGTACGCTCAAGCTTGAGCACCTCATAATCGAAGTATGCACACATACGTCTAATCTGGCGATTCAAACCTTGAATCAACTCGATTTTAAAAGTATAAGGATTGATCTTCTCAATTTCGCATCTACGAGTCACACGGTCAAGAATTGGTACACCGCCAGTCATACGTTCGATAAAATCGTCCGTAATGGGTTTGTCTACAGTAACCAAGTAGATCTTTTTGTTGTTATTACCTGCACGTAGAATCTTGTTAACGATGTCTCCATCGTTGGTAAGTAAGATAAGACCTTGTGAGTCTTTATCTAATCTACCAACAGGGAAAATACGTTGTTCGTGGCAGATGTATCGGACGATATTCTGTTTTTCGCTAGGGTCGGTTGTACTAACAATGCCTACTGGCTTGTTAAACGCAATATATACAGGCTCAATATCGTTAACTATTAGATTGCCTTCGACTGTTACTCTTTGCTTAGGAACAACTCTAGCCCCAATAGTAGCAACTCTTCCGTTGATTTTGACTTTACCCTCTTCGATGAGTCTGTCGGCTTCTCGGCGTGAGCAATATCCTGAATTGCTAATATATTTATTTAATCTATACTCCATGGATGGTATTCTTTAATGATGAAAAAACGATATTCGTCAGTTACTATTATGATTTGCAAAGGTAAGTATATAATTGCGCTCTCTACAATATATGTAACACAAAAAAGGAGTTCTATAACGATAGAACTCCTTTTTTAACTTCTGAAAAGTTTTATTATTTATTACGGTTACCGTAACGGTTTCTAAACTTATCTACGCGACCTGCTGTATCAACAAGTGTTGCTTTACCAGTGTAAAAAGGGTGAGATGTGTTTGAGATCTCAAGTTTTACTAGTGGGTAAGTTTCGCCTTCGAACTCGATAGTTTCTCTAGAGTTGCATGTTGATTTTGATAAAAATACATCACCATTCGACATATCTTTGAATACAACTGGACGGTAATTTTCTGGATGAATATCTTTTTTCATTTCAGATTCGTTATTAAATTATTTATATCTATTTACTATTTTGGTATTAAATAGTGTAATGGTCTAATTTGAATGGTCAAAGGTAATTGATTTTTCAATTAAAAACGAAAATATCAGTTTAAAAAACGGGAATACCATTTAAAATACTGACTTTTGTTTATAAACATATTACGTCTATGAAAACTTTTAAGCAATATCTTATCCTATTGGCTGTAATCCCTTTACTAGGTTACCTTCTGATTGCAGCAAAATCCAAAGAGCCTACTGTTTATGGTGTTGGCTTTTATAATGTTGAGAACCTTTTTGATACCATTCACGATGTTAATAAAAACGATCATGACTACCTCATTGGAGGTAAGTTGGATTGGAATCGTGAAAAATACTCGTCTAAACTAACCAATATTGCACGTGTACTTAGTGAAATGGGGAGTGATAAAACTCCCGCTGGGCCAGCAGTAATTGGTTTGGCAGAGATTGAAAACTTTCGAGTGCTCCTAGATCTTATCTTGCAACCCGCTTTAAAGGGTAAATACCAATACCTACACTACGAAGGAGAAGATAAACGTGGTATTGACTGTGCCTTGCTTTATAACCCCGATTTATTTTTACCCCAACATAGTTTGCTTGTTCCTTCTAAACCCTTAGATGGCGATACTATCCACAAGACTAGAGGATTTTTGGTTGTTAGTGGTTTGCTTGGGGGAGAAAAGATAACGCTGATTGTTAATCATTGGCCCTCCAGAGGAGCAGAATCTCCTGTACGTGTTCATGCTGGCGAGCAAGTGAAGCTTATTACCGATTCGATTTATAATTTAAACTCTCATGCCAAGATAGTGGTCATGGGCGATCTTAATGACGACCCTATGGATCCGAGTGTTGCCAAGGCCTTGGGTGCTAAGAAGCATGTTAAAGAGGTTAAGTCAAAAGAATTGTATAATCCTTGGTGGGAGATACTCGAAGATAAAGACGTGGGAACATTACTTTATAGAGGAAAATGGAACCTATTTGACCAAATAATAATTTCTGAGCCACTACTAAAAGCTAAAACAGGTCTTCGATTTGTCGAAGCGGAGGTTTTTATGCGCGATTACCTATTCGAGCAAGAAGGTAAATATAAGGGTTCGCCCTTCCGTACTTTCGGGGGAAGAAAATGGCTCAATGGCTATAGTGATCACCTACCGACTCTTATTTATTTAGCTCAGTAGAATCAATTGTTATATATGTTTAAGAATATAGGATATATAAACTATCCAACATTTCTATTGTTTTATATTTAGCTTCTAACTGAAGCTTTTAAATTAATGCAAAGTGAGTATTGCAATTTGTGAATACTGCAATAATTGCCTTTAATTTAAGGTCTATTCAGGTCTAATTTAGGGTATATTTACTCTTTATAGACTCCAGTTTCAAACAATTATGCTTACTTTTGTATGGAATTAAAAATTCACTAACAATAAACTTTATAAAGAAATGATTAATTACAAAGATCTAGGTCTTGTAAACACTAAAGAAATGTTTGCTAAGGCTATCAAAGGTGGATATGCTATACCTGCTTTCAATTTCAATAATATGGAGCAACTACAAGCTATTGTTCAGGCAGCTGTAGAGACAAAATCTCCTGTTATTATTCAAGTTTCTAAAGGTGCGCGTGCTTACGCTAACCAAACACTTCTTCGCTACATGGCTGAAGGTGCTGTTGCTTATGCTAAAGAACTTGGAGCTAAAAATCCGGAAATCGTATTGCATCTTGACCACGGTGATTCATTTGAAACATGTAAATCATGTATCGACATGGGTTTCTCATCTGTAATGATCGACGGTTCTCACCTACCATATGACGAAAACGTAGCACTTACTAAAAAAGTAGTAGAGTATGCTCATCAATTCGACGTAACAGTAGAAGGAGAACTTGGTATCTTAGCTGGTGTTGAAGATGATGTAGTTGCTGAAACACACACATACACAAGACCAGAAGAAGTTGTTGACTTCGTAACTAAAACAGGTTGCGACAGTTTAGCTATCTCTATTGGTACTTCTCATGGTGCTAACAAGTTTACTCCAGAGCAATGTACTAAAGATGCTCAAGGTCATCTTGTACCTCCACCATTGAAATTTGATGTACTTGCTGCTGTAGAAAAAGAACTTCCAGGTTTCCCTATCGTTCTTCACGGTGCTTCATCTGTTCCACAAGAAGAAGTTGCAAAAATCAACAAATACGGTGGTGCATTGAAAGATGCTATCGGTATTCCAGAAGAACAACTTCGTAAAGCTGCTGCTTCAGCTGTATGTAAAATCAATATCGACTCTGATAGCCGTCTAGCTATGACTGCTGCAGTTCGTGAGGTTTTTGCTACAAACCCAGGTGAGTTTGACCCACGTAAATACTTAGGTCCAGCTCGTGAAAACATGAAGAAAGTGTACAAGCACAAAATTGAAAACGTACTTGGTTCAGCTAATAAACTAGTTGACTAATCTAGAGTTTTCTTATAATATATAAAGGGCTGTCTAATTCGATTTAGACAGCCCTTTTAGTTCCTTATACTTTCTCCTTATCAATAATAAAAACGAGCTACTCGCTCAACTCAAACGACTTACTTGCTTGGGTGTAACCACCCTTTGGTTTTGGTAGAGTGAGTGAGGCTCTGTGGTTTTAGTATTACCCAATGCTGATAGGTATATATAATAAAAAAAGGATTACTTATATAAGTAATCCTTTTTAGGCGGCGGAAGCTGGGGGATTCGAACCCCCGGAACAGTTGCCCGTTCGACAGTTTAGCAAACTGTTGGTTTCAGCCACTCACCCAAGCTTCCTGTGCAGCATTTGCTCCCAAATGCGATGCAAATATAAGTTGAACTTTTTGACTTAGCAAATATTATTCGATAATATTTACATCAAAAATCACGACAGATCTTTATCTTATTTATAATCAGTAAATTAAAATAATAGTCGGAGACCCACTATTATTTTATTCCTTCTTACTCAGGGTCATCTTCCATCATTTCCATTTTGGCTTTTAGTGCTGCTTGTTCGGTCATGGTTTTATCTTGTTCTGAAATCAGAAGCAGAAGATCGTCTACATGAAGAGTCAGAGAGCCATTAGGAATTAAGAACTGATCGTCTCGCTTGATTAGCATAACCAGAGTACCTTGTGGCGTATTTACCTCTTTAAGTGTTTTACCATGTCGTAACATGTTGTCGTTGACTGTAACCTCAAACAAGTGTGTGTTTAGCTCCTCAGGTAGCTCAATTCCAAATTGGTTGGAATCATCATCAAGAGGAGTAGATAAGTGCAGCAGATTGGCTACAAAAGAGATTGAGGTACCTTGTATCACTAACGAAAGAATAGTGATGAAGAACACAATATTAAAAATAACATTTGCTCCAGGCACATTATGCATCACAGGGTATGTTGCAAAAATAATCGGAACAGCGCCTCTAAGACCTACCCATGAGACAAAATGCTTGGCTTTAAGCGATATTTTTCTAAAAGGTGTAAGACATAAGAATACACTTACGGGACGGCCTATTACAATCATAAATACACCAATAAGAATAGCCGCTGGTGCTATGCTAAGTAACTCGTGAGGGTTTACAAGTAGTCCGAGTGTTAAGAACATAATGATCTGGAATAACCAACTAAATCCATCCATAAAAGAGGCAATCTCTTTACGGTATACTATTTTATTATTACCCACCAACATACCTGCAATATATACTGCTAAATAGCCGTTACCCTTGAGTGCATCAGTAATAGAAAAAGTAAAGAATATAAACGAAACCACTAAGATGGGGTAGAGTGATGAGTTGCCGATATCAATCTTATTGATAATATAGATTAAGAGTTTGCCAAGTAAATAACCTACCACACCGCCGACAACAAACTGTGTCAGAAAGGACAGGGCTATTGTTCCAGGTCCCATTCCGGTCGATTCAATAAATTGAATCAGCACTATTGTTAGCATAAAGGCCATTGGGTCGTTACTACCACTCTCAAGCTCAAGCATAGGGCGCAGGTTCTCTTTTAGGTTCATCTTCTGCGAACGCAAAATAGCGAATACTGAGGCAGAGTCAGTTGACGACATAGTTGCAGCTAGTAGGAGTGAAGTTGTTAGTGGCAAATGTATGTTTGTCCACGACATATCCGATATAAAGAATATAAAGAGTCCCGTGAGAAGGGCCGTAAATAATACCCCCAGAGTGGATAAGACTATTCCAGGGAAGATTATGGGCTTAATCTCTTTATATTTGGTATCCATACCGCCCGAAAACAGGATTATGCTCAAGGCTACCATACCAATAAATTGAGCTTCACCAGTATCGTTGAATTGCAGGCCAATGCCATCGGTACCAAATACCATACCTACGACGAGGAATAATAATAGGGTAGGGACACCAAACTTGTAACCTGTTTTGCTAACTACGATGCTAACAAATAGGAGTACTGATCCTATTAATAAGATGTTCTCTGCTGTAAATGTCATAAGTGGTTTTAAAATTAAATTCTAGAAGATTTATTAAGGGAGTGATATCTTTATGCGAAAATAAGTAAAAACATTTTGAATAGAAAACCGATGGACTGTTATAAATTTGTAGTTGTCAGCATTTATGATAATCTTTAGTCTAGTCATTTATTATTAAATAATTAACTAGAAATGAATATGCCGAAGAATAGGGTTGTTATTTTTGATTTTGATGGTGTTATTATGGATACAGAAACCATTTACACCAAATTCTGGGATGAAAAAGGAGAGGAGTACTTGGGGTTATCCAATTTTGGAGATACCGTCAAGGGAATGACAGACCATGTTATATATGACAAATACTTTTCTAAAATTCCCGACTTAAAGCCAGTATTGGATAAAGCTATAAGTAAGCTCGAAGCTGATATGCCGATGAATTATATTAAGGGTTCTAAAGCATTTATAGAAGATCTAAGAGCTAACGGAATACGAATAGGTATGGCTACAAGTTCTGATAACAAAAAAATGAAGATGGTTTTTAGTAAGCGTCCAGAGCTTTCTGGATTGATTGATAAATGTGTTACTGTTAATGAGGTAGAGCATCCTAAACCTCACCCAGAAAGTTATATTAAGGCAATGAAGCATTTTGGTGTCGCCCCAAAAGATACTGTTATTTTTGAAGACTCTATTTCCGGATTGACTGCTGCTCGCGACTCGGGTGCCATTGTTGTCGGGGTTGCCTCGACTAATACACGTGAGCAGATTGCTCCTTATTGTGATTTTATCATTAATGATTTCAGTCATATGAATTATGCTAAGTTGCAGGAATTCTTTGTCTAAATATCGTCAATATAAAAAAGAGACGGAAGTAACTTAAAATAATTACTTTCGTCTCTTTTTTATACTTACTAATAGTACGTCAATGTTTGCTCTATGTAAGTTGTATTAGGTTATTTACTAGTTGTTATAGCTTTCAATCACTTCTAATATTTCCTTAGGGTGGTGAATAAGGTGGTCGGGCTTGTGCTTTGCTAGCTCCTCTTCGGCTCTAAAGCCCCAACTTACTCCACAGCCAATGATTCCTGCATTCTTAGCAGTTAACATATCCACATCAGAGTCTCCAAGATAAAGGACTTGATCTTTAGGGGTAGGAATTACCTCGAGTATCTCTTCGATTATCATAGGGTCTGGTTTTGTTGGTATGCCCTCACGTTGCCCAAGTACTTTTAAGAAAGGAATATCTGAGAAGAAATGGTTGACCAAAATCTCAGATCCTTCTTGGTATTTATTGGTTGCTATGGCAAGTTTTATATCTTTGTTTTTGAGTTCGTAAAGCACATCCATCATTCCTTGGTACGGTGTACTTTTATCGGTTAGGTGTTCTGCATAATAGTCGACAAAAATAGTTCTCATCTTTGCAATGTTTTCGGCAGTCTTCTCTCCTTGTGGGAGTGCTCTCTCAAATAGCTTATCTATTCCATTGCCCACCATCATATTGAATCGCTCGATAGGGTGTGTGGGGTATCCCAGTTTATCTAATGCAAAGTTTGTACTTTGGGCTAAATCAGCAATTGTGTTTAGCAAAGTTCCGTCTAAATCGAAAATAACTAGTTTAATCATGATTCTTGTAATGTTTTAGATAAATTGATACTTCCCCAAAAATAGTCAAACTATTTGAATGTTTGGGCGTAGAAATATTGAAACCTTGTTTTGAGTTTCTTTGTTTACATATAAACACCTTTGGTGGGCATTTGAGGGTTGAATATCCTTTTATTTGCACACTTTTATCTGTTTTATGCAATTATCTACTATATTTGCATAGTTATAAACGTAGAATAAATAGAAATAATATGAGTTATAATTTATTAAAAGGAAAAAGAGGGATTATCTTCGGTGCTCTTAATAGTCAGTCTATTGCTTGGAAAGTAGCTGAAAGAGCTGTTCAAGAAGGTGCGCAAATAACACTTTCAAATACAGCTATGGCTGTAAGAATGGGTGAAGTTAATGAGCTTGGAAAACAACTAAATTGCGAAGTTATTCCTGCTGATGCAACTAATTTGGCAGAGCTAGAAAACGTATTTGCTCGTTCAATGGAAGTTTTAGGAGGTAAGATTGACTTTGTTCTACACTCTATTGGAATGTCTCCAAACGTTCGTAAAGGTAAAGCTTACGATGATTTGAACTATGATTTCTTAAATAAAACATTAGATATCTCAGCAATCTCGTTCCATAAGATGCTTCAAGCAGCTAAAAAATTGGATGCTATTGCTCAGGGTGGCTCTGTTCTTGCATTAACTTATATTGCTGCACAACGTACATTCTGTGGCTACAACGATATGGCTGATGCTAAATCATTGTTGGAGTCTATTGCACGTAGCTTTGGATATGTATATGGTAGAGATAGTAAAGTTCGTATCAATACGATTTCACAATCTCCTACAATGACAACTGCTGGTCAAGGTGTTGGTGGTATGGATAAGCTTTTCAACTTTGCTGAGGCAATTTCTCCACTTGGTAATGCAGACGCAGATGAGTGTGCTGACTACTGTATGGTGATGTTCTCTGACCTAACTAAGAAAGTAACGATGCAAAACCTATTCCACGATGGAGGATTCTCTAGCGTAGGAATGAGTGATAAAGCAATTGAAGCTTTTGATAAAGGCATGTAATAAGCCCCTATCTCAAATAAAATAAAAATAAGCTGTTTACTTTGATTAAAGTAGGCAGCTTATTTTTGTATGCTTAACTTTGTGACTTAATTCAACTATTAATATGGAACCAGCACTATATTTAATCCCCGTTACCTTAGGGGACACTCCAATTGAGCAAGTTCTTCCTGCTTATAACAAAGAGATCATTCTAGGTATAAAACACTTTATAGTCGAAGATATTCGTTCGGCTCGTCGATTCTTAAAGAAGGTAGATCGAGAGATTGACATAGATACCCTTAAGTTCTATGAACTCAATAAGCGCACCACTAAAGAGCAATATTCGGGCTATTTAGCTCCTCTACACGATGGTGCATCTATGGGGGTGATATCGGAGGCAGGTTGCCCAGCTGTGGCTGATCCTGGTGCCGATGTGGTTGCTATAGCTCAGCGTAAGAACCTGAAAGTAGTACCCTTGGTTGGCCCTTCGTCTATTATCCTATCGGTTATGGCTTCGGGCTTTAACGGGCAAAGTTTTGCTTTTAACGGTTACTTGCCTATTGATAGCAACGAGAGAATGAACAGCCTAAAGCAATTGGAGAATCGAATTTATAACGAAGACCAAACTCAGTTGTTCATCGAGACTCCTTATCGGAATCATAAAATGCTTGCTGATATTTTGCAGTATTGTCGACCACAGACTAAGCTTTGTGTAGCAGCTAACATCACTTGCCCTGATGAGTTTATCGCAACTAAGAGTGTACAAGAGTGGAAAAAAAGCACCTTAGATTTATCTAAAGTGCCTTGTATTTTTCTCTTGTATAAATAACTTGTTTAAGATGATCATACTCGTGTTTGAAGCATTGGCTAAAAACATCTTGTGACAGTTGCTCATCTATTTCGTCTAAACTCCAGAGCTTTCCGTTTTTGAACCTCATGTTTGCGAGTAGCTCTGGGTTATTTGTATCAATTAAGAATAGATAAATTAAGCGATTCGTATATTCATTTTCGAAATGATACGTAATCATGAACATCGGATTAACGCCTTTCACCTTTGGAAAGGCGTTTTTTATTAGTCTATCTGCTCCATCTTGAAGTGTTTCTCCATATTTAAGATAGCATTCCATAGGAATATCGGTCTTGTCTTGATCGATGATACAGTTTTGAGACCTATTGCACAGGTAGAGTTTACCTCCCGATGCTGCGGCTATCCTAATTACAGGGTTAATGTATTCATTCTTATAGCTGATAGCTTCAAGTGCCATCTTCTTGCCTATAACAGCTCCACTCTTGTCGACTACGGGCACAAACTCGATATGTCGAGTAATGCGGTTAAAGTAGTAAATAGCAATTTGGTTGAAGAGTATTGTTGCTATAAATACTAATGGCGGCATGTATCTGTTGAGCAACTGATAGTTGTCAAGTAATACGGGACGTGCTACAATTAATAGTAAAAGAATTACACCAAAATGAATCCCTGATACCATTAAAAATAGACGAGCTGATACCACAGCCGACTCTGCACCTTGTACGTAGAAATGCTTGCTGCATGATCCTTGTTTGTCCATGAAAAACTGAATGAATCTGTTCTTATGTAGATAGAGTACAGCCATCATAATGAACGTACTTATTTCGATGGTCAGAGGTAAGTAACCATAGGGGCAATATTCACAATATACCATTGAGGCAATCGTAAATAAAAATAATATAGCGGTGCTTATATATAGAATGAATTTTGGAATCTTAGCCCCCTTGACGATTGCTGCGTGTAAAGAGAGCAATGCCCCAATACCCGTACCAATGTAAATGGCCAAATCTTGCGATATGAATAGGCATAACACCATCGTAATCAAGATGGGTAAAAAGCCTATCGACATATCGAAAGATGAAGATATGTTTCCTGTCTTACTCATTAAAATTGTCTTAACTAATTATCTTATAAAACAACCGCTTTCTAATATAGTTCTACTTTGAATTTCGTAGGATATGCTTTTCGGCGTGATATGAAGACCTTACTAAGGGGCCACTCTCCACCTGATCGAATCCTTTGTTTAGTCCAACTTGCTTATATTCAGTAAATTGATCGGGTGTAACGTATTCATAAACGGGGTGATGTTTATGCGAAGGTTGGAGATATTGACCAATGGTTAATATTTTACAATTAACAGCTCTTAGGTCATCCATAAGAGTTTCTACTTCCTGAGGAGTTTCACCCAGCCCGACCATTATCCCAGATTTAGCAGTCGAATTGCTTTTCGCAATATGTTCAATGACGCTAAGGCTTGTTGAATAATTGGCTGCGCTCCTGACTTCAGGGGAGATTCGTTTTACGGTCTCCATATTGTGAGAAATGATGTCGGGTTTTGCTTCAATTATTTGTTGAACCAATTCGAGTCGACCTTGAAAATCAGGAATTAGTACCTCTATAGTAGTGGAAGGATTTACTCGTTTAATTTCCAAAATAGTATCAACCCAATGCTGTGCACCTAAGTCAGGTAAATCATCTCTATCTACCGAGGTAACAACAGCATGCTGTAGCTCCATGAGTTGGATTGATTTGGCTACATTGCTTGGTTCCTGAGCATCAAGAGGAAGTGGTCTACCTGTTTGGGTATTGCAAAACTTACAGCTACGCGTGCAGATAGTACCAGCAATCATAAAGGTTGCCGTTCCTCTTCCCCAACACTCGCCCAAATTAGGACATCGCCCACTTGTGCAAATGGTGTGGAGGTGGTGAGTGTCTACTATCTTTTTGGTTTGCGTATAGCGCTCGTTTGTTCCAATATTAATTTTAAGCCAGTCGGGTTTTCGAATATGCTTTTTCATTTGTGTATTGATTTAAACAAAAAAGCACAACTAAAATAAGATTAAAGCTGTGCTCTCTTGGTAGGTTAATTTATAAAAAATCTTTTAGATACTGAGTAAGTTTAGCGTAAAGATGATAGCGAGTGTTACCTCCGTATATGCCATGGTTGCGGTTGGTGTAGACATGCATATCAAATGGTTTGTCTAGTTGAACTAGGCATTCGGCATATTCGGCAGTGTTCTGATAATGAACATTGTCGTCATTCATTCCGTGGACAATCAGTAACTTACCGTTTAGATTGTGTGCACGTGTGAAAGCTGAAGTTGCCTTATAACCTTCGAAGTTTTCTTTTGGAGTACGCATAAAACGTTCGCCATAAATGGTGTCGTAATATTTCCAATCGGTTACAGGTGCAACAGCAATTCCTGTTTTAAATATGGGTGTACCTTGACTCATACTCATAATTGTGGTGTATCCACCAAAGCTCCATCCCCAAATTCCAATGCGATCGGGGTCAACATAACTTTGTTTGGCTAGGTATTGTGCAGCCTCTACTTGGTCATCAGCTTCTTTAACACCTAGGTAGAGGTAAGTGCTTTTCTTGAAAGCTTCGCCACGTCCACCAGTTCCACGGCCATCAACACAGGCTACAATATAGCCCTGAGTAGCCATATAGGTTTCCCAACTGATACCCCATTTATTGAGGACTTGTTGGCTACCAGGGCCGCTATATTGATACATCAATACGGGGTACTTGTGGTTGGGATCAAAGTTGGTTGGTTTCATCATCCATCCGTTGAGCTCATCCCCATTATCGGTTGTAAACTTGAACATCTCTTTGGTAGGGAGGTTGTAGTTAGCTAGCTCTTTTTTGAGTTTAGCATTATCAACTAGTGTATGTAATGTCGTTCCTCTGTTGTCTTTGAGTGTGATTTCTAATGGCTCTTTAAAGCTACTATACTTATTCATGAAATAGCTCATATCACCACTAAATACTGCTGTATTGATCCCTTTCTTTGAGGTCAATATATGTTTCTTGTTTTTTGCGTCAATCTTATAGATAGCTGTTTCGGTAGGGTTGCCTTCATTGCTTTCATAGTAGAAGGTGTTATCTTTTGCACTCCAACCTAAGAAGCTTGACACTTCATAATCTCCAGTAGTGACTTGCTTAACTAAGTTACCGTTCATGTTGTACCAATAGAGATGGCGAAAACCACTTTTCTCGCTTAAGAAACTGAAGTTGTTATCGTAAAAATGTACATTATCTAGCACACTCTCTTCGATGTAAAACTCACTTTCGTCCCGTAGTGCTAGTTTAGCTACTGTTGAACGTGGATTAACAAAGTAGAGATCAAGACAATTCTGGTGCCTATTGAGTGTAAATACGGCCAATTTAGTGGGGTCTTTGGTAAAACGGATGCGTGGGATATAATCTTCGGCATTTAATGGTACATCAAGTTTGCGAGTTACTGCTGATTTGATGTCAAAGGAGTAAACCGCTACATTAGAATTGACCTCACCAGCTTTGGGGTATTTATAGGTGTACTGACCTGGATATAACTCGTAATCGTTAGTGCGTGGAGCTTCGCCAGCAAAAATAGGAAAAGAATAAGATTTAACTTTCGACTCGTCGAACTTGATATAAGCAAGCATTTTGCTGTCGGCACTAAACTCAAGAGCACGATTAAATCCAAACTCTTCTTCGTAAACCCAATCAGGGATACCGTTGAGTATTTTATTGAATTTGCCGTCTGATGTTACTTGTGATTCGCTGTTTCCATAAAGTAGTTTAACAAGATAAATATTATAGTTGCGTACAAAAGCAATCATGTATCCGTCAGGTGAGAAGACGGGTGCTTGTTGTGGACCTCCCTCTGATAGTGGTTCTAAAACATTACGTTCTACATGAAAAATGTAGTGAACGGCCGTATATGAGTGCCTATAAATGGGTTTGCGTTCGGTTGCGATTAATATTTTACTCTCTTCGGGTGAGTAAGTATAGCTACTGAAAGACTTTATCTTTGATTCTCTAGCGGTGTTAACATCAAAAACAATGGATACAGCCTTACCAGTTTTAAATGAGTACTTGATGATTTTTGTTCCCTCGGGGTTCATCTGGGTATAATGTAACCCGTCGTTCATAGGAACAACTCCATGGATGTTTTCGGGAGTGAAACTTCCGTCAACGACATCTTTTAATGCTAGGTTTTGATATCCTTGCGCCATACCTGTTGTAAGGGCAAGCAAGATAAAACAGAATGTGAGTGTAATCTTTTTCATAATCACTTATTACAGATAGTTAGATTAAATAAGTAGAACTACAAATGTAGGAAAAATAGACAAGTAGATACGAAGACTTGTGTAAGATTATCTTAGGACTAGGCAGGAAGAAGCCAGTGAGTAAGTCGTTTGGTCTAAACCAGTAGGTCGAAATAAAAAACAACTAGGTACTTTTATTGGCCTGTAAAAGAAAGTAATATTCTTCTTCTGTAGATTTAATCTAAATAATGTATCTTTGCAATTCTATAAAGTAAGATTATGAATAATAGATACCCTTATAAAACTTTCCCCGATTTTCTAAAGAGATTTTTCCCCGATACGAAAGTGCAAAAGATATCTCTAAACGCGGGCTTTACATGTCCTAATCGTGATGGTACGAAAGGACAGGGAGGGTGTACTTATTGCAATAATCAGACTTTCAATCCTTCGTATTGCAAGACCGAGAAAAGTGTCTTTACGCAGCTCGAGGAGGGTAAGGTGTTTTTCGCTCGAAAATACCCCCAGATGAAATATTTAGCCTATTTCCAAGCTTATACCAACACTTATGATGAGCTCGATTCACTTAAGAAAAAGTACGAAGAAGCTTTGAATACTCCCAATGTGGTAGGGCTTGTAATAGGGACTCGTCCCGACTGTATGCCCGATAGCTTACTTGATTATTTGGAAGAGCTCAATAAACGTACCTTCTTATTGGTCGAGTACGGTATTGAGTCAACCAACAATGCGACGCTTGAACGGATCAATAGAGGGCATACCTATGAGCAAACTGTTGATGCGATTGAGCGCACCGTAGCTCGTGGCATTCATACGGGAGGACATGTTATACTTGGCTTGCCTGGAGAAAATCAGGAGATGATAATTCAACAAGCTATGCAAATTGCACAATTGCCTTTATCGACTATCAAATTGCACCAACTTCAAATTATAAAAGGTACGAAGATGGCAAAGGAATATGCTGAATGTCCTACAGATTTTCATTTATTCAATGTCGACAATTACATGGATTTAGTTATAGACTACATCCAACATCTTAATCCTGAAATTGTGGTAGAAAGATTTTTATCGCAGTCGCCAAAAGAGCTCATAATAACTCCTGATTGGGGCTTGAAGAACTTTGAGTTTACCAATAGGCTGGTCAATAAAATGGCCGAATTGGGTGCTTATCAGGGTAAGTTGTTCAGAAATCAATAATAATAAGTTACTTTTGTTATCAAAATGAAGTTAATATAAACATGGAACAGAAAACAAAGATTACTGGAGATATACACTATGTAGGTGTAAACGACCGTAAGTCACCTCTATTCGAAGGATTATGGCCACTGCCTTATGGAGTGTCTTATAACTCTTACTTGATTGTAGATGAGATGGTTGCTTTGATAGATACTGTTGAAATTTGCTATTTCGAAGAATACATACTAAAGATAAAAAAGATTCTTGGCAGTCGTCCTATCGATTATTTGATAATCAATCATATGGAGCCTGATCACTCAGGTTCTATCCGCTTGATTAAAGAGCAATATCCCAATATTATTATTGTGGGAAACAAACAAACCTTTGGTATGGTCGAAGGATTCTATGGTGTTACTGGAGAGCAGTACCTTGTAGGAGATGGCGATTTTTTAAAACTAGGTAAACACCATCTTCGATTCTATATGACCCCTATGGTACATTGGCCCGAAACCATGATGACTTACGAGGAGACTACAGAAACTATTTTCTCTGGAGATGCTTTTGGTACATTTGGTGCACTCAATGGTGGATTTATCGACTCAAAAATCAATGTGTCAATCTATTGGGATGAAATGGTACGTTACTACTCAAATATTGTAGGAAAGTATGGTTCTCCTGTACAAAGAGCTTTGACTAAACTCGCAGATGTTAAGCTGTCGAATATTTGTTCTACTCACGGTCCAGTTTGGACACAGAAAGAGAATATCGATAAAGTGGTTAGTATCTACAACGACTTGAGTCTTTATAATGCCAAAGAAGGTGTTGTGATTATTTACGGTACGATGTATGGTAATACCGAGGCTATGGCTGAGGAGATTGCATTAGAGCTTTCTGATCAAGGCATAAAAGATATAGTTTTGCATAATGCTAACAAATCTGACGCATCTTATATTATCGCGGATGTATTTCGTTATAAAGGCCTAATCGTAGGAAGTCCGACTTATAATGGTCAGGTTTATCCTCGTGTTGAGGCTCTTTTATCTGATATTTTGCTTCGTGATATCAAAAATAGATACTTAGGCTACTTTGGCTCATTTAGTTGGGCAAGTGCTGCTGTTAAACGCATGGGTGACTTTGTGACTAAAAGTAAGTTTGAACTTGTTGCTGATCCCATCGAGATGAAACATGCCATGAAGCCAATAAATTATGACCAATGCTCGCATTTAGCCAAAAGCATGGCCGATCGACTTAAAAAAGATAGTAAGTAAACATTACAACCCTATTTACTTTATTAATATATAAACTATAGACATGAGATTAATTATTCAACCAGATTACAATTCGGTTTCTCTTTGGGCTGCTCATTATGTGGCTGCAAAAATCAATCAAGCAAAACCAACAGCTGATAAACCTTTCGTTTTAGGCTGCCCAACTGGTTCAACACCACTTGGTATGTATAAAAACCTGATTGAACTAAACAAAAAAGGTCTTGTATCCTTTGAAAATGTAGTTACATTTAATATGGATGAGTATGTAGGTATGTCTCAAGATCATCCAGAGAGCTATTACACATTTATGTGGAATAACTTCTTTAGTCACATCGACATCAAAGCAGAAAACACGAACTTCCTTAATGGTAATGTAGAAGACCTAGAGGGTGAGTGTACTCGCTATGAAGATAAAATCGCATCTTATGGTGGTGTTGACTTGTTTATGGGTGGTGTAGGTTCGGATGGTCACATTGCATTCAATGAGCCAGGATCTTCACTAACATCTCGTACTCGTCTTAAAACACTTACAGCAGATACAATCATTGCTAACTCTCGTTTCTTCGACAACGACGTAAATAAGGTTCCTAAAACATCATTAACAGTTGGTGTAGGTACTATCATGGACGCAAAAGAAGTTATGATTCTTGTTAACGGTGCTAGCAAAGCTCGTGCTTTATGGCATGCTGTTGAAGGCTGTGTTAACCATATGTGGACTATTACTGCACTACAAATGCACCAAAAAGGTTTAGTAATCTGTGATGATGCTGCTACTGCAGAGATCAAAGTAGGTACTTACCGTTACTTCAAAGATATCGAAGGTGATAACCTTGATCCTCAATCTCTATTGAAGAAATAAGATATTATACTAGAAATAGTATTTAAGAATTCGGCTTGTGTCTATAATGATGCAAGCCGAATTTTTGTTGGGGGTAGTGGAGTTGCTACTCTTTTTATTAATATTCTTGAAATTGCACTGTGTCAGTGCATAATATTTAATTTATTCATCTAGAAATATCAACATCATATCAGCTAATATTTTAAAAATCTGTATAGATATCACAAACTTTAGAAAAAAAGTTGGTAGGAAATGAGGGTTGAAGGCATAGTATTGGTATCTAGATCAACTAGTTTGTAAGCTTCCCCAAAAATAGAACTGTTTAAAAATGGAAAAACATTAAATTAGACAGCA
>QXGG01059791.1_pt1 | contig 35934 bp, 31 predicted proteins | sample 1982491 | NCBI WGS metagenome assembly QXGG01 (sample SAMN09924614, study PRJNA488089) | Wastewater metagenome, whole genome shotgun sequencing project. | isolation source: South African research farm wastewater | place: South Africa: Irene, Agricultural Research Council, Animal Production...
TCACTCGCCAGGTGAACAGAGCCATCTACACCGATTCTCGTGAACTGATTCTTCTCACTCTTCTCGGACTTGCTGTCTTGGTCGCAGGTCTCGCCGAATACGTCCACATCTCCTACGCAGTCGGAGCCTTCCTTCTGGGAATCGTTCTGTCCGGCCGAGTCGCCGAACAAGCGCGTGAACTGCTCCACCCTCTTCGGGATTCGTTTGCGGCGCTGTTCTTCGTGTCCTTCGGAATCGGAGTCGATCCATCCCAACTCGCGGACACAGCGATCCCTGCCGTCGCTCTCGCTGTTCTGGGCATCGGATCGAAGATGACGACCGGCTGGCTCGCGGCCCGACGCAAAGGCTTGTCGCGAAACGCAGCCCGACGAGCGGCGTCGGTTCTGGTCGCCCGTGGGGAATTTTCGATCGTTCTCGCTGGAATCGGTGTCGCGGGTGGAGTGGACGGCGACCTCGGTCCGATCGTGGTCACGTACGTTCTCCTTCTGGCAGTCGTCGGGTCCACGCTGGCTCGTTTCGTTCGGTGATGCGGGTTCGAGAGCCGAGTCGGGATCGCGATCCGGTTGCCAGTGCCTCATGCTCGGAGTGGTAGTTTTTCCCGGACATGTGGCGTCGAGGCGGCGCTCAGTGACCCGGGGGTGAGTGCGCTGTGACACAAGGTGGCAACGGGCGAGCCGGAGAGATCCATCCCGGTCATCTCCTCGAAGTTTCGGACATCACCGTCAATTTCGGTGGCATCGTGGCGCTCGACGGTCTGTCGTTCTCCATCGAGCGCGGACACATCTGCGGGCTCATCGGTCCGAACGGTGCAGGAAAGACGACGATGTTCAACGTGGTCAGCCGCATCTACGAGCCGACGATCGGTTCGATTCGATACGAAGGCCAAGACCTGCTCGCCGTTCCGGCTCATCGCATCGCCCATCTCGGGATTGCCCGAACCTTCCAGAACCTTGCGCTGTTCCCGACGATGACTCTTCTCGAAAACGTCATGGTCGGTGCACACAGTCAGGGGAATGTCGGATTCGTCCGTTCGATTCTTCGGCTCGGTGCGGCCAAAGAAAACCGCCAGATGCGCGACTGGGCGGGTTATCTCCTCGGTGAACTCGGCCTCGGAGCGCTTGCGTTCCGCCCGGCGATGGGGTTGCCCTTCGGGACGTTGAAGCGGCTCGAGATCGCACGTGCGCTGGCAGCCCGACCGCAGTTCCTTCTGATGGACGAGCCGGCTGCTGGTTTGACACATGCCGAAGTCGACGAGCTCGCCGACACGGTCTCGGGAATCCGAGATCAGTTCGGCCTCACCATTTTGCTGGTCGAACACCACATGTCCATGGTGATGAAGATCTCCGATCACGTCGTGGCCATGGAATTCGGCCGCAAGATCTCCGAGGGGGTCCCACAGGTGGTTCAGAACGATCCGAAGGTGATCCAGGCGTATCTCGGGGTGGACGCATGAGGATTCTGACCGTCGAGGAATTGAGCGCGGGATACGGTCCGCTCGAGATTCTCCAAGGGATCGACCTCGTGGTCGACAAAGGCGAAATCGTCGTCATCCTGGGCGCGAATGGCGCAGGCAAGACGACGACGATGCGGGCGTTGTCGGGAATGATCCCGCGTCGCGGCAGCGTGAACTTTCTCGATCATGACATCTCGAACACGAGTGCTGAGTCGATCGTCAAGCTCGGAATGGCCCATGTTCCCCAAGGTCGCGGAACGTTTTCCGACCTGACCGTCGAGGACAACATGCGTGCGGGCGCCTACATCCGTCACGACGACATCGACGCCGATCTGGAGCGATGGTACGGAGTCTTCCCGCGCTTGAAGGAGCGTCGTTCCCAGAAGGCGGGGAGTCTGTCCGGCGGTGAACAGCAGATGTTGGCCATTGCACGTGCGCTGATGAGCCGCCCTCAACTGCTGCTGTGCGACGAACCGAGTCTCGGTCTTGCCCCTCTCGTGACCCAGGAGCTCTTCGGGGTGATCGAACGTCTGAACAAGGAAGAGGGTCTGTCCGTTCTTCTCGTGGAGCAGAACGCCAACCTTGCATTGAAAGTGGCAACTCGCGTCTACCTGTTGGAGACCGGCCGAGTCGTTGCGTCGGGCTCGGCAGCCGACATCGCTGCTGACGACAGTATTCGCAAGGCCTACCTGGGGACCTGATATGGAACGCTTCTTCCAATACATCTTTGACGGCTTGTCCTTCGGCGCAATTTATGCGTTGCTCGCTCTCGGTCTCGTCGTGGTCTTTCGTGGAACCGGCCACCTGAACTTCGCCCAAGGCGAAATGGCGATGTTCGCCACATTCCTCGTTTGGCAGTACGACGCGTGGGGGGTGCCTCTCATTCTCGCGGTGGTGCTCGGCACAGTCACTGGTTTCCTCCTCGGAGCCGGTGTCGAGGTGTCGCTCATTCGCGGTGTTGCCAAGAAATCCGAAGCCGGAGTTTTCGTCGTATCGATCGCGCTGTTCTTGGGCCTCAACTCACTTGCGGCGATGATCTGGGGAAATCTTCCTCCCGAGCAGATGCCGAGCCTGTTTCCCGACGAGCCCAAGGATTTCGTTCGGATCTTCGGAGCGGTGTGGCGATACGAGTACATCGGGGTCCTCGTCGTTGCGCTCATTCTGATGGGACTCTTGTTCTTGCTCTTCGCAAAGACGAAGTTCGGGCTGGCCATGCGCTCTGTTGCGAGCAATCCCGAATCCGCACGTCTCGTCGGTATCCCGACGGGTGTCGTGCTCGCCAGTTCATGGGGGATCGCCGCTGCGATGGGAGCTCTGTCTGGAACGCTGTGGGGAGGCATCGTCGGCGAACTCACAGCAGGTTTGATGTTCACGGTCTTCATCTACGCCGCCGCCTCGGCCACGCTCGGCGGATTCGATTCACCAGGAGGCGCTGTGATCGCCGGTTTGAGTATCGGCGTCGGCGAACAACTCGCCGCCGGCTACTTCCCTGGTTGGATCGGCCAGGAGCTCAAGTTGGCTGTGGCATTGCTGACGATCTTCGTCGTGCTGTTGTTCAAACCGGCTGGATTGTTCGGCTCGAGCAAAGTGGAGAGGGTGTAGTTCGTCATGGTGCGAATCAATGAAGCCTCACTGCAGCATTGGATCCTTCGACTTCTCGGCGTTGGAGCCATTGCCTTCATCGTCTTGTGGATCCCGACGAACATGGCGACATCGCGCATCGGTCAGGCCTCGGACGCGTTCGTTCTGATCATCGCGGCGATGTCTTTGAACCTGGTGCTTGGTTTCACAGGTCAGATCTCGATCGGTCACTCAGCTTTCTTCGGCATCGGCGGGTACACCGCGGCGATTCTCGTCAAGGATTACGGATGGAGTCCGGGGTACACGTTCTATGTCGCTCCTGCGGTTGCATTCGTCATCGGTTGCCTGATCGCCCTTCCTGCCCTGCGCATCAAGGGCGTCTACCTCGCACTCGTCACTCTTGCGGTTGCCGTTCTCTTCCCGACCCTTGTCAAGTGGAAGAAGCTTGCATGGTTGACGGGCGGCGCCAAGGGAATCGACAGCGCACGCTACGAAGAGTTGCCCGTGTGGCCGATTCTCGGCGAACTGAAGGGACGTGACGGGCGTGCAGTGTTCGCGTATTGGCTTGCGTTCATCGTTCTTCTCGTCACCTATCTGGTGTGCCGCGGCATCGTCAAGAGCAGGTTCGGACGGTCGCTTGTTGCGATCCGCGACAACGAGACCGCTGCCGCAGTCATGGGAGTCAACCTGACGACCACGAAAGTTCTCGTGTTCGGTATATCCGCTTCTCTGTGTTCCCTCGCGGGTGTTTTGTCGACTCTGCGGACGGGTGTCGTCACTCCTGAAGGGCAGTACGTCACCCTGCTCGGTTCGATCGTGTTCCTGCTCATCATGATCGTGGGCGGTGCCGGCACCCTGTGGGGTCCGATCGTGGGCGGCGTGGTGTACGTCTGGCTGGATTCGGCAACTCGCGGTTTTGGAACCAACAGCGACGGAATCATCGGATTCCTTTTCGGATGGGCGGATCAATCGCCGGCAACGTTGATCTTGGGTGTCGGCCTCGTGATCATCATGTTCGCCGCCCCCTACGGGCTCGTCGGGCTGATCAAGCGTCTCGTGGCCAAGGTTCTGATCATCGTGCCCAAACCTTTGGGGAATTCCCATCTCCCAGTTGGTGACTCAGCCCCTTCGGCGGACACTAGAGTCTGACCGGCGGGTGGGGGTCGATTCGTTCGACCGTGCCCGCACAACATCCACTGCACCATAGGGGTGCGGGAAAAGGGGAGGTATATGAAGCGCAAGACCTATCGCGCCATTGCCCTCGCCGTGGTCGGCTCGCTTGCGATCGCCGCCTGCGGAGGGGATGACGGAGGAACTTCGTCGGACACTTCGTCGGAGGCCACCAGTGCCCCGGACGAGACGGGCGCACCGGATGACACCGATGCGGCCGACGGTGAAGCATGGACCGTCAGCACAGATGACTGCGTCGATCCGGATGCGGCCAACGCACCGATCGAAGGCACGATCAAGATCGGCAGCGCCATGCCGCTGTCGGGTGGAGTCGCAGCTGCGGCATTCGCCCCGGTAAAGGGCGGATTCGAGGCCTATGTCAAGTACGCGAACGAGAAGAAGCTCCTCGGTGACATCACGATCGAAGTGGCAATCGAGGACGACCAGTACAACAAGGACCTGACGCCCGCTGCCGTCGACAAGTTGCTCGATGGCGGTGCCCACGTCTTCTCGGGCATCATTGGCACTCCGAACAACCTCGCCGTCCGCGACCTGCTGAATGAGGAGTGCTACCCGCAGCTCCTCGCTCTCACCGGTTCGATCGGCTGGGGTGACGCAGAGAACTACCCGTGGACCACGGGTGTTCTGATTCCTTACGACGTCGAAGTCAAGGCGTACGCCACTGCGATTCAGCGTGACTTCCCCGACGGTGCAGACGTCGCCGTGTTCGTCGTCAACAGCGAGTTCGGCCAGGAGTATCTGACGACGATCGAAGAGATCGCCGGAGAATACGGTCTGAACATCGTCGACGAGCAGACCATCGAGGCGACGGACTCCGCTCCGCCGACCGCTCAGATCAACTCGATTGCTGCCAAGCAGCCGCCGGTGATCATGGCTGTTCCGCTCGGTGCTGGATGTGCAACTTTCCTCGGTGAAGTGGCCAACGCAAAGGCAGCGAATCCGGGTTGGGAGCCGCGTGTCTACATCACGGCGACCTGTGCATCTTCGTTGATCCTCGGACTCGCAGGTGATGCAGCCAATGGTCTGTACACCTCGAACAACCTGGTCGACGTTCTCGATCCGGAGATCGCCGCCCTGCCGGCGGTTGCCGAGTACCTGGCGTTCATGGAGGCCGAAGGTCTGACCGACATCATCACCACGGGTGGAGCCGGCTGGCACACCGCAGAGATGACGGTTGCGATCCTGGTCAAGGCGCTCGAGTCGGGTTCGCTGACCCGTGCGTCGATCATGAATGCAGCCCGCAACTTCGAAGCGGTCGGAATGCTGACCCGGCCTGGAGTGACGATGAAGATGTCGGGTCTGTCTGACCAGTACATCGCACAGTCGCTGCAGATCGTCCAGTACGACGCAACAACGAAGTTGTTCACGGACATCGGAGAACTCATCACCGATTACGAGAGCTGACTCTCGAAAACCATCGACCTCTGGTCATGAGGAGGCCCGCCCCTTCGGGGCGGGCCTCCTCGCGTTCTGGATGTGAACCCTACGGGTCGGGATCGTCTCAGGCTGCGTCAAGTGCTGCTTCGATGGCCGACACGATCGCAGGGTCGTCCGGTGCAACCATCGGGGCGAATCGTGCAATCACGGTTCCGTCTGCCGATACGAGGAACTTCTCGAAGTTCCAGCGGATGTCGCCAGTGTGTCCCTCGGCATCTGCGACCGGGACGAGATCGGCATAGATGGGGTGGTTGGCAGCGCCGTTGACGTCGATCTTTTCCATCAGCGGGAACGTCACGCCGTACGTCGTCGAGCAAAAGGTGGCGATCTCCTCTGCCGAACCCGGCTCTTGGCCGAGGAACTGGTTGCAGGGAAATCCGACGACCGAGAAGCCGCGATCTGCGAAGCGCTCGTGAAGAGCCTCAAGACCCGAATACTGAGGTGTCAGCCCGCACTTGCTGGCGACGTTGACGAGAAGCATCACCTTTGCTCCGACCTTGCCGAGAGTCGTCTGCTTGCCGTCGAGGGTGGAAATGGAGTGGTCGAGAATGGTCATACGCCACTCTCGCGTATGGGGATGTCTCGAACATGGTCGGGAAACATGGTCGGGAAACATGGTCGGGAAACATGGTCGGGAACGTCCCGATCGTGGTCGGGGAGGGGAGATTTGAACTCCCGACCGCCTGCTCCCAAAGCAGGAACGCTACCAAGCTGCGCCACTCCCCGGTCTACGACGTGATCGGCAGACAAACAGTCGATCCGTCACGAAGAACCTTCGTCATGATAGTCGTGTTCGGGGTCGCCAACGCGTCCGGGTCGAAATGGACTCTTCACGCTCGTGCGAAGGCGTACGATCGTCACATCGTCCGATCGTCGCAACCAGACACGTCGTCACGGATCGGACAGCGAGATCTCCTCATGTCCGAGTCGTCGTCGCCCGCCTCCCTGCGTCAGAGTTCCTCGGGTTCGCTGCTGTCGATCGTTGTCGTCTTCGTTGCGACCTTCGCAGCATCACTTCCCGCGGTGCGGAACTGGACGGATGTCAAGATCGCCGTGGCGTGCGCAGTCGTACTGGCCGCGAGGGGTCCGCGTGCGAAAGGTTTGGCAGCGATCCTGGGTGCCGGCGCGGGTCACATCGTGTGGGGAGCGAAGATCGACGTCGGTAACTGGCCGATGGTTGCCTGGGTGATCGTTGCGGCGGTGGCGGCACTGGAGATCGCTGCCCTCATCGGACTGTTCGGCGGCTCAATTGCGAGTGCAGGAACGGAAAACCCAGTTCGACGTTTCGTCAAGTTCCTCGGGGTGCTCTCGATCGTCGCCGTCGTCGGGGGAGTTCTCGAATCCTGGCTGCTTGCACGGACGAACGCGGCGGTCTCGGCATCGACGACCGACATCGTGTTCGGCGTTGCCATCGCAGGCTGTCTTGCAGCGATCGCTCTGACTCGACGAGGCGCAGAATGGCTCACGAGTGCTCGTGCAGCCGGCGCCGAACTGCTGGCCCCGTTCATGGTCGTGCTCGTCACTTTGACTGCACTCCAGGTGACTCGTCAGGTTTGGGTGCAACGCGACGATGATCGCCTCGACGTTCTTGCGCGGTCGGTGAGCGCAACGCTGATCACCCAGTGGGACCGCGAGTTGGAGGTCTTTCTCTCGAGTGCAAAAGTTTTTGCGCCGGCTTTGGTCTTCGATCAATCTGCGTTGGGGGAATTGATCGACCCGTATTTGTCCGAGAACGATGTGGCCGTTGCCGCAGCACTCGTGGAGCGTGTCGAGGGTCGCCCGACACGAGTGATCGAGCGGGTCGATGACGGATCTGTTTCGTTCGAAATCGATGAGGATGTCTGGTCACGTGACGATGGCGTGGTTCGGCTGATGAATGGCTCTTCGCCTCCGATCGTCATCCGCTCCGTCGAAATCGTGCCTCTTCCCGATGGAGGACAACTGGATTTGTTGGTTGCGTTCTCGCTCGCAGAACTCGTGCGCGCTGCCACCGACGACGTCGTCGGGCGATTCGATGACGTGGCGGTGATCCTGCTCGAACAAAGCGAATCCGGATTCGAGGATGTGTTGGTGCAAGGAGAGTTCGACGAGCACGCCGAGAGGGTGCTGGCTGGTTCTCTCGAGTTCGGTGCCGCTGACGTCTTCGTTGCGGTCGTTCCCACCTCCAATTTCGGGGCCCCAGGTCTCTGGATTGCATTGGCAGTCGAATTCGCGCTCGGTTCGCTCCTGGGCGGAATCCTGCTTCTTGCGGCGAATACCGAGTTCAAGATGACCCAGGAGAGGCGACGACGTGAGAACTTGCTCGAGGCCGCACTGGACGCGACACCCGGAATCTCTGTGGTCTTTGACGCCAACTTGAAGGTTCTCGCTGCAAACCGTCCGATTCGGCAGGAGTACGAGCGAGAGATCCCGGGATTGGACGTCGTGCGCATTTTCGGTCTCGAAGCTGATGGGGGACGTCGACGGCTCGTCGAGGATCTGCTCCGGGCTGCACTGGGTGGGAGTCCAGGAAACATCGAAATCGCCGAGGACGATCGTTCGGGCGGAGAGGAATCAGCGTCGTCGCCGGGTCGAATGCGCATCGTCGAACTGTCTGCGTATCCCGTAGTCAGCCCCGGTGGTGAACCGGTCGGCTTCTTGCACAGTGTCGATGCGACGGAGCGACGGAGTTTGGCGATGCGATCTGCGCAGTCGGAGCGCATGGAGTCCCTCGGCGCACTGGCGGGCGGATTGGCTCACGACTTCAACAATCTTCTCTTCGTGACTCTCGGGAATCTCCAGTTGATGGCGATGAACGATGCGGTCGTTCGCGATGAGAAGCTCTCGAAGTTCGTGTCTCGATCGATGTCGGCGGTCGAACGGGGAGCAGAGATCACGAAATCGCTCTTGGCCGTCGCTCGCAGCCAGCCCCTCGAGGAAAGCACTGTCTCGCTCTCCGATCTGGTGAAAGGAATTCTTCCGCTCGTCCGTCAGGCTCTGGGTGCTGGTCGTCGAGTCGAAGTGGACATCCCTGATCCGAACGTGCAATTGATGGTCGACTCGGGTCGCCTGTCGAGCTGCATCCTCAACCTGGCTTTCAATGCCCGTGATGCCATGGGTCCGAACGGCTGCTTGCGGATCAGCGCGCGCCTCGATGAGTCGGGGGAGATGGTCGAACTTTCGGTTGCCGATGACGGAAATGGCATGCCCGAAGACGTCGTGGCACGGGCATTCGAGCCTTTCTTCACGACGAAGAGTCCTGGCAGCGGAACCGGACTCGGTCTGGCGACGGTCTACGCATTCGCGAAACAAAGTGGAGGAACGGCCTTTCTCGAGAGCCATCTGGGCGCGGGGACGACGGTGACGTTGGTTCTGCCTCGCTTCAGCGGGGAAGTCGTGCGTTCGGGTGCAGCCCTGGCACGCCGATCTGGGCGTCGCGTCGTGGTGGCCGACGATGAACAAGCTCTCGCAGAGATGGTTGCGGCGTGGCTCATCGACATGGGAATCGATGCTCGATTCGCGATGTCACCGAAGGCTGCTCTCGAAATGATCGAGGAATTCGAGCCTGATGTACTGGTGTCCGACGCGAACTTCGGCGAAGAGTTGGACGGTATCGAACTCGCTCGACTGGGAACGGCGATCATGCCCGACATGGCCGTGGTGTTCATGACTGGGTATTCCACGAGTATGCGCGAGCTCCAAGAGCTCGGAGAGCGAACCCTTGCAAAGCCATTCTCACGCGAAGACCTCTATGCAGCTCTGTCGCCCCTGATCGCCGAAGAGCCGAGCGACGTCCCGGCATCCAACGGGGCAAAGAGCTCGGGACGTAAGAAGAGGCGACCGTCATGAGCGGCAGACCGCACGTTCTCATCATCGACGACGAAGAGGCGATTTGCGAACTCATCGAAGCAGTTGCAGAGTCGGCAGGGTTCGACGCGTCGTCAGCGAGTGAGCCGAACGAGATTCGCTCGGCGATCGAAGGGGAGTTCGATCTGCTCGTCCTCGACTTGTCGCTCGGTCTCGTGGATGGCATCGAAGTGATGAGTGCGCTCGGTGCCCGACACAAGGGACTGCCCGTCATTCTCGTGAGTGGAGCGGATCAGGCTCTGCTGGAATCAGCGGGGCGCATCGCCGAAATGTACAAGTTGCGCGTGCTCGGGACGTTTTCGAAGCCCGTCTCCCTCGACGTCCTGCGGGCCGCCATGCTCGAGTGGTCAGAAGTGACAGCTCGGAGTCTCGACCCGACCGGACCGAAGGTCGTGATCAAGTCCGATGAACTTCTCGACCCCCAGCATCTCTACCTCGCCTATCAGCCCAAGGTGTCCACGATCAGCGGTCGGGTGATCGGGGCAGAGGCTCTCGTTCGGTGGAGACACGACGATCACGGTGAGATCTCGCCGGCAATTCTGGTGTCGATCATCGAACGCGAGGGAAGGAATGCCGAGTTGCTGGATGCGGTGATGCATATGGCAGCGCGCGATCGCAAGCGGTACGCGTCCCTTGGCGCTCTGGACGACATCTCCTTGAACATTTCGGTTCTCGATCTGGATGACGAGGAGCTTCCCCGCCGCGCACAGCGAGTCCTCCTCGAGAGTGCGCCGGCAACGTCATGGACCTTCGAGGTCACGGAATCGTCTCCGATGATCGAAGTGGCCCCCTCTTTGTCCATTCTCACTCGTCTGCGCTTGGCAGGTTTCCGTCTCGCCGTCGACGACTTCGGAACGGGGACGAGCAATTACGAGAGACTTCTCGTTGCTCCGTTCACGGAGTTGAAGATCGACCGAGCCCTCGTTCGGCGTCTGCGAAGCGGATCGGCCGAACCGGATCCGATCGTTCGGTCGAGTGTCGAAGTGGGCCATTCATTGGGCTTGAACGTGATCGCCGAAGGCGTCGAGACTCTCGACCAGTACGAGACGATCAGGTCGCTCGGCTGCGATGTTGCGCAGGGTTTTCTGATCGCTCGTCCGGTACCGCCTGAAGCTTTCGCTGCCGCAGTCGAGGACTGGGCACAATCACCTTCGAACCCGCATCACCGTTCATGAACATGAACATGAACGTGATCAGAATCTGGTCATGCTCACGAGCGAAGAGCGAGTTCGACACCTTTCGACAAGACATCCCGAATCTTCGTTTGCGAGAGTCCCGCACTGTTCTTGAGGTAGTCGATGTTCTCGAGACTCAGAACATGATCGACGATGATCCGTCTCGTCGGTGCATCGTCGACTCGATCGAATTCGGCTTCGAACTGGCGAATCGCCTGTGATCGGAGGTACTGGCGGCGCTGTTCGACTGCGAGAGCAACAGAAGGTCTGCGCAACGCCGTCATCGCAGCAACCTTGAAAACGCCCGCGATCGAGGAGTGGAGGCGTATCCGGTGGCTGACGATTGCCTGCAGCCGCTCCTCGAAACTGCCGCTGTCGTCGAGATCGAGATAGAGCGGCTTGACTCGCTCCCACTGCAGCTCGACTGCGGCAGACGCCAGATCCTCCATGTCGTCGAAATACCGAAAGACGGATCGTTCGGAGACTCCGGCAACCTCAGCGATTCGAGCTGCCGATGGGTTCACTTCGCCATCGGCGTAGAGATCGAGAAGAGCCGAGACAACGGAAGACTTGTTGCGGCTTCCGCGCTCACGTCGCCCGTCGACTCGTTGCGGAGCATCAGCCGAAGCCGGTTGAAGAGAAGATGAGCGGGGGGAGGGCACCTTTTGATCGTAGAGGACAGAGCGCTCGAAGAAGAAAGGGCTACTTCTCCTCGGATCCTCGGATCCTCGGAGAAGTAGCCCTGAGTCGAACGTTGTACGCCAGGGTTTTCTACCGGAATTTTACGGAGTGACGATGAGAGCAGAAACCATTCCGAACATCCCTTGTGGACCCTCGGCGTGGCTCAGGATGTGGCAGTGCCATGCCCAGACGCCCAAGTCTTCGCCCTTGTACAGAACCGTGTAACGCTCACCGGGGGAGACCCACACGGTGTCTGTCGGAAGCGGAACATCCATCGGGTGCCCGTCCTTCGCGACGATCCAGCCAATGGGTTGGTGCAAGTGCATCGGGTGACCCGTGAGTCCTTCGTTCTGGTAGTGCACCATCATGACTTCACCGAGCCGAAGCGTGTACGCATCGGTCGCCGGGAACGACTTGCCGTTGAGAGACAGGCCGATGACGCCGGAGTCGTTGAGAACCATGGTCATTTCTTTGTCGATCTGCGTGTAGCCCTTGGCCCTCAAGGCATCGGGAATCGGCATCTGGCCGACCATGAACGATCCGAACATGCCGTCGGGAATCTGGACTTGGGCATCGTGGTGCGGGTGGTAGATGCCGACAGCGTTTTCGATGATCGGGAACTCGTAGACGAACGTCTCACCAGGAGCGACAGGCTTTTGCGTGTACGGGTCGACACCGTCGTACTTGTTGGGGACGCGGATGCCGTGGTAGTGGATCGTGGTCGACACGTCGAGTTCGTTCTTGAGCACGATGCGGACGTTGTCGCCGACCTCGACACGGATCTCCGGTCCTGGAACGACGCCGTTGTATGTCTTCGCCTTGACGATCTTGCCCGGTTCGACCTCCCAGTCGGCTTCTTTGGCGGTGAGGTAGAACACCTTCGTGCCATCGGCCTCGATGACCGGCTCGAGGATCTGGCCGCCCTTTTCGCCCATCGTCTTGGCCGGATACGTCTTGGCGCGGATTTCCATCGCCTTGTCCATTTCCTGCCAGTTCGCGAAACCGTGGAGACCGTCGGGTGCTCCGCCGGCGCTTGCGGCACCCGCATCGCTGGTGACGGTCAGCGTGGCAACCATGCCCGAAGCTGCGTGACCGGCGATCTCGCACAGGGCGTCGTACACGCCTTCGGAGAGTGTGCCGAGATCGAGGATCTCCGATTCACCGCCGAGGAGGTCTGCCGTCTTCTTCTCGAGGCCGGGAATCGCAAAGTTGTGCACCATCGATCCGGTGTTCACCACCCGGAGTTGCACCTTGCCCGGCGGGACGACGATGGCTGCAGGTGTGATGGCGAATTCCGACAACTGCACGTCGACGACAGTGACACCCGCATCACCCGATGAGGACGAGCCACCACCGCCTTCGGACAATCCTGTCAAGGAGGCCACTGCTACGAAAAGCGCAGCAATGGCAACACCGAACGAACCCCACATCAACACGGAACGATCATCACGACTCATGGGTTCCACCCTGCCCGGTCGCAGGAACCTGCGCTCAGTGATGAGAGGCAGGAGTGTTAGGGACTTTGGTCCCAGGCAGTCCGCTCGCGGTAGCCGTTCACAGCAACGGGATCGTCCACTCGATGAGAGTTCCGCCCTCAGATGGAGCGTCCACGAGGAAGGTGCCACCATGGCTCTCGGCTCGCGTCCGCAGGTTGCGCAGGCCGTTGCCAGCGCCGGAGTCGGCGTCGGCGGGCAGTCCATGACCGTTGTCGAGCACTCTCACGAGGACGGAGTAATCCCGGACGATGATGTCGACCGCGACCATTGTCGCGTGAGAGTGCCGTGCCACATTCGCAAGTGCCTCGCGCAGGACTGCAGTGAGATCGGGTCGCAATCGGGGAGTGATCAAATTTTCGAGCGGGCCCTGAATGTTCAAACGAGGGGAATAACCGAGCACGCGCGCCGATTGGGCGATGATGTCTCCCAGTTCCTGTCCGAGGGATCCCTCCCGACGGGCAGCGCCGAGGGTGAACACACTCGTTCGGATCTCTTTGATGATGGTGTCGATTTCGTCGACGGCGTTCTCGAGACGAGATCCGGTGTCGCCGGGCTCTTTCATGGCGATCGCCTGCAATTCGAGTCCGAGACCGAAGAGACGCTGCAGAACCGTGTCGTGGAGGTCGCGCGCGATGCGTTCGCGCTCACTCGACAAGGTGAGCATCTCCTGGGTGGTGCGCAGCCTCTCGGCTTCCTGGAGTCGCTCCGTGATATCGCGCATCGAGGCGATGGTCATCGTCCTTCCGGACTGTTCGATCGGAGAGAGGCTGATTTCGACGGAGAACTCGCTTTCGTCGGAGCGCTTCGCAGACAGGGCCACACCTCGTCCCATGGGACGAGGACGGGGGTCTTGTGCAAACGTGGAGCGCAAGTGGACGTGCCGGGTGCGAGCCGCCTCCGGAACCAGAATGTCGACGGATCGTCCGATCAGCTGTCCTGGTTCGTAGCCGGTGAGACGGCACACAGCATCGTTGACGAACACGATGGTTCCCTCGTCGTCGCACACGAGCAGCCCGTCGGGGCCTTGGGCAAGAACCTGCCGGAAGATTTCGTCGTTCAGATCACTCAGCTCATTCAACTCATGCAGCCCGTTCGAATCGTTCCCGAAGGAATGCACATCTTTGTCGCCCGTGCTCCGTCCTGAGGCGTCCCGGTCCACGCCACCGTCCAAGACCATGACCCCACCCTAGGAGCGAATCTGCCCGAGCAGGAAAGTGACCTTGGTCCCTGAACCCAACACCTTGTGAGAGGGCAGACTCCCGGATATGTCCGAGCCGATTCCAGTGTTCCTTCTCGACGACCACGAGGTCGTTCGGCAAGGAGTCCGGTCGTTGCTCGAATCGACTGGAGACATTCGAGTCGTCGGTGAAGCTGGTCTGGCGTCCGAGGCGCTTCCTCGCATCAAGGCCTCGAATCCGCGTGTCGCAATTCTCGATGTCCGCCTGCCCGATGGGAACGGCGTCGAAGTCTGTCGTGAGGTGCGCAGCGAATTTCCCGATGTCTTGTGTCTGATGCTGACGTCGTACACCGATGACGAAGCGCTCTTCGAAGCGATCATGGCCGGAGCATCCGGGTACGTCCTGAAGCAGATCAGAGGGAACGAACTCGTTCAAGCGGTCAAGCGTGTTGCAGCTGGCGAATCACTGCTCGACCCGGCAGTCACGGGTCGTGTTCTGAGGCGCTTGCGCGAACCGACTCCTGAAGACGAACGGCTGGCGCGTCTCACCGAACAGGAGCGCAAAATTCTCGACCTCATCGCAGAGGGGTGTACGAATCGCCAAATCGGTCAGAGGCTGCATCTTGCAGAGAAGACCGTCAAGAATTACGTGAGCAACATGCTCTCGAAATTGGACATGGAGCGGCGCACCGAGGCGGCCGTCTTTGCCGCTCGACTCGAATTCTCCAAAGCCAAAGACGCGGACTGAGCTTTCTCGCAGCGGATTCGGGTAAGTCTCAGCGATTGCTGGAGGTTGTCAGACGTTCCACCGCACCCAACAGTCGGTCGACATCGTCCGTGTCGATGTATCGAACGACACCGGCGCGCAGCACGCCGCCCGCGTGTGAAAGACCGAGATGTTCGACGACCTCGACCGCGTAGGCATGGCCGTCCCAGACAGCGATCCGATCCTGGGCGAGTCGCTTGCTGGCCTCGGCTGGGTGCACCCCGTCGATGGTGAATGCAGCAGTCGGAGCGCGCAGACGAACATCAGCAGGTCCGATTCGCTTCACGCCCGAGATCTGACCGAGCCCTTCCCACAGACGAGAGAAGATGTTCGCCTCGTAGTCGGCCAGGGCAACCATGCCTTCTTCGAGTAGGAAGCGAGCGGCGGCCTCGACTCCCGCAATGCCTTCGAAGTTGGGCATCCCCGTTTCGAACTTGCGCGGTCCGGTGTCGGCTGCCGGGCGGACTCGCCAGATGTCGAGTTCGTCCATGATCTCGGGGCGACACCACACGATGCCGGCATGTGGTCCGTACCACTTGTACGGCGACGTCACGAGAACGTCGCAGTCGAGAGCCTCGAGATCGATCGCATGATGAGGTGCGGCTGCGACGGCATCGACGAAGACGCGCGCACCCACACGGTGTGCGGCGTCGATGATCGGCGACAGATCGGGCATCGTGCCGAGAAGATTGGACGCCATGGGCACCGTGACCCAACGAGTCGATTCATCGATCAGGTCGATCACCGATTCAGGGTGCAGTACTCCCGTGAGGGGATCGAAATCGGCAAGGCGGTGCTGCGCTCCCGACCGCTGGCACGCTCGACGCCAGGGCATGACATTCGAATCGTGGTCGAGTCGAGTTCCGACGACCGTGTCTCCCGGGTGCAACGTCTCACTGACGGCATTGGCCAATGCCATGTTGTTCGTCGTCGTGTTCGGCCCGAAACTGAACCCGTTCGGGTCGGCATTGAACAGACGTCCGAGCGTCGAACGGGTGCGATCGAGCAGCTCTTCGCATTGCTGTGCCGCTTCGAACGGTCCTCCGACTGCAGCGGTTCGACCTGATCTCATCCATTCGTCGACGGCGAAAATCGCAGAGTCGACCATCTGGGTACCTGAGGGGCCGTCGAAGCGGGCCCATTGACCAGCGGGACCTGACAGAGCAGGAAACCTGTGGCGCAGATCGTTCATCGACGACGGGATGCAGCCTTGGCCAGACGCCGTGCTGCTTTTCCAGTTGCTTCGATGTGGCGGTGATCGAGGTCGCCCAGTTCCACGCCGTTGTCGAACAGAACGCGGTATCGCTGCCAATTGAAGCCGTTGGCCAGGAGCACGCGCCCGGGAGTGTTCGCCGGAACGTCGGGGAGATCCACGAGGGCGCGCACGGTGTCACGCAGACGCAAGTCGAGCTGGTCCGAGTGGGGTTTGGCCAGAGAATGGGGCTTCCAAGTCGGCATTGATACATCATGCCTCATCGGCCAGGCCCCGACCACTATGTGGATCATGAACTTTGTGGATCATGATCTATGTGGATCATGAACTATGTGGATCATGATCTGGTGCGTGAATCGGTTCCGCGCGGCGCGCTGCCGGGCCAAGCGGACGTGTCAGGCGGCAGAACGCGAGGGCAGTAATGCGAGGCAGGGATAGAGTGGGCACTCTGTGAAAACCGTATGCGAACAGCTCGAAGGTAACCGCGTCAAACTCACTGTCGAGATCGACGAAGCCGATTTCGCACGGGACATCGATGCGGCTTTCGCCAAGATCGGCCAAGAGGTGCGACTCCCAGGCTTTCGTGCGGGCAAGGCGCCGCGCAAGGTGCTCGAAGCCCGGATCGGCATCGAGGCCGCCCGTGAGCAGGCCCTGCGGGACAGCGTTCCGATGTATCTGTCCCGAGCAGTGCGCGAGCACGACGTCGACATCGTGGCGACCCCCGACATCCAAATCGTCAGCGGAGAGCAGTCGGGTCCGGTCACCTTCGACGCGACCTGCGAAATTCGCCCCGTCATTCGAATCGACGGGTATCAATCGTTGAAAGTCGAAGTTCCTGCTCTGGGCGTCGACCAGTCCGAAGTCGATGACGTCATCGATGCCGAACGGCGACGTCTGGGAGCTTTGACCACCGTCGACAAGCCAGTCGCCGAGGGCGATTTCGTGATCGTCGATCTGTTCGGAAGCCGAGACGGCGAACCCGTCGTCGGGCTCGCAGTTGACGAATGGTCCTACGAAGTCGGCAAGAAGTGGGTTGCTCCGAGTTTCGACGAGAAGTTGATCGGCGCAAAAGCGGGCGATGTCATCACGTTCACCGACACACCATCGGGAACGAGTGAGCCTGCCGACTTCACGGTCACGCTGACAGCGGTTCAGCAACTGGTCCTTCCCGAACTCGACGATTCGTGGGTGGAGAACAACGTCACCGGTGCATCCACCGTGAGCGAATGGACGGAATCGATCCGTTCCCGACTCGAATCCAATCGACTCGCCCAAGTCCGAAACGTGGTCATCGACCGCGTCACGGATTCCCTCTCGAATCTCGTGGTGATCGATGCTCCAGAGTCGATGGTGGCAGCCGATCTGCAGCAGCGAGTCGAGAACACCGTTCGTCAATTCCAGATGCAGGGCATCTCGATCGACCAGTGGCTGCAGATGACGGGGCAGGATGCTGCATCGTTCGTCGAGGGACTCCGTCCGCAGAGCATCAAGGCGGTCAAGGTCGATCTGGCACTCCGTGCCGTTGTCGAGGCGGAGTCCTTGCAGGCATCGGATGACGACGTGGAGAACGAGTTCGCGATCATCGCTGCCCGCAGCAATGAGAACGCGATGCGCGAGCAGGCGATGTCGGGCTCGTCCAAGAACAAGAAGATTCGCTTCGTATCACCTGATCAGGTGCGCGCGGCTTATCAGGCCAACGACGCAATGTCCGATCTTGCTGCAGAAATCGGCAAATCGAAAGCACTCGATTGGCTGATCCACCGTGTCGAGTACGTCGATCCGAGTGGGGCGACCCTCGATCGAGACATCGTGATCGGCCACTCGCACGAAGATCACGATCAGGACGGCACTGCACACGAATTCAGTGACGCCGAATCCAGCGATTCTCAATCCAATGACGCCGAATCCAATGACGTCGAATCCAAAGACGTCGAATCTTAGGAACAACCAGTTGATGAGTGATGGGAACAACATGAACGATGCATCGTCCAACCTGCGGGCCTTCAACTACTACGTGCCGACGGTTGTCGAGCAGACGAACAGGGGAGAGAGGGCGTACGACCTCTACAGCCGCCTTCTCAAGGAGAACATCCTCTTTCTCGGAACCCCCATCGACGACACGATTGCCAATCTCGTGTGCGCCCAGTTGATCCACCTCGAGAGCGAGAATCCGGACAAGGACATCAACATCTACATCAACAGCCCCGGTGGAGACATCACGGCGCTGTTCGCGATCTACGACACGATGCAGTTCATCAAGAATGACATCGCCACGATCTGCCTCGGCCAGGCAGCGAGTGCGGCAGCCGTCCTCTTGGCCGCTGGAACCAAGGGCAAGCGACTTGCCCTCCCGCACAGCAGGATCCTTTTGCACCAGCCCTATGGCCAAGTGGGCTACGGCCAAGTAACCGACCTCGAGATCGCAGCCAAGGAGATCTTCCGGATGCGCGATCTTCTCGAAGAGATCCTGGCCAAGCACACGGGTCAGCCGATGGAGCGGATCCATGCCGATACCGATCGAGATTTCGTGATGGAAGCCGACGAGGCCGTTGCCTACGGCATCATCGACGAAGTCATCACGGCTCGCTCGACAGTGGACCGAACCGGTCCGATTCGCTGATTCTTTCGCTGATCTGTCAAGTTTTTCGGGCATCCAACCGAAGAACAGGGTGAATGTGTCATTCTGTTTCGGGAAGGAAGGGCGATCGTGGCGAAATTCGGAGACACGGGAGAGATCCTGAAGTGTTCGTTCTGCGGTAAGTCGCAGAAACAGGTGAAGAAGCTGATCGCTGGTCCTGGTGTCTACATCTGCGACGAGTGCATCGACCTGTGCAACGAGATCATCGAGGAAGAAGTTGGCGAGGCCGCTGATCTCCGTCTCGAAGAGCTTCCGAAGCCGCGTGAGATCTGTACGTTTCTCGACGATTACGTGGTTGGGCAGGAGCAAGCCAAGAAGGTGCTCGCAGTCGCCGTGTACAACCACTATCGACGCCTTCAGTATCAGAAGGAGACGGGTATCGCCCGGCGAGACGATGTCGAGTTGTCCAAGAGCAACATCTTGCTTCTCGGCCCGACAGGCTGCGGCAAAACGCACCTCGCCCAGACGCTGGCTCGGATGCTCAATGTTCCGTTTGCGATTGCAGATGCCACCGCTCTGACCGAGGCGGGTTACGTCGGCGAAGACGTCGAAAACATCCTCTTGAAGCTGATCCAAGCCGCCGACTTCGATGTCAAGAAGGCGGAGACGGGCATCATCTACATCGACGAGATCGACAAGGTCGCGCGCAAGAGTGAGAACCCGTCGATCACTCGTGACGTCTCCGGCGAAGGAGTGCAGCAGGCGCTGCTCAAAATTCTCGAAGGCACCGTCGCGTCGGTTCCCCCGCAGGGCGGCCGCAAGCATCCTCACCAGGAGTTCATCCAGATCGACACGACCAACATCTTGTTCATCTGCGGAGGTGCTTTCGCCGGTCTCGACAAGATCATCGAACAGCGCATCGGGCACAAGGGAGTGGGCTTCCACGCGAATGTGCGCACCAAGGCCGAGAAGGACGCGGGAGAGTTGTTCGCTCAGGTACTCCCGGAAGACTTGTTGGCCTTCGGTCTCATCCCCGAGTTCGTGGGACGCTTGCCGATGGTCGGAGCCGTTCACAATCTCGATCGGCCTGCGCTCATCAAGATTCTCACCGAGCCGAAGAACGCGCTGTTGAAGCAGTACCAGAAGTTCTTCGAATTCGAGGACGTGGAACTGGAGTTGACTCCGGAGGCCCTCGACGCCGTCGCCGAACAGGCTCTCGAGAGGGGAACGGGTGCTCGAGGTTTGCGAGCCATCCTCGAAGAGACTCTCCTGAATGTGATGTTCGATCTTCCGGGTCGAGCCGACATCGCAAAGGTCGTTCTCGATCTCGATGCGGTTCGGGGCAAAGGGCAGCCGACTCTCGTGCCGCGTGCGCCGGTCCGTGCTGCGCGACCTCGTCGTGCCGCCAGCTGACGCGCGAGAGGAACGTTCGTGAACTACTCCGAAGCCTTGGAGTATCTCGACGCCCACGCGACGTACGAAAAAACGGGGCGTATCGAATCGCCGTCCTTGGAGACGATCACACGTCTGTGCGCAGTGATGGGCGATCCGCAGCACTGCGCTCCGGTCATCCATATCACTGGGACGAACGGCAAGGGCTCGACGGCCCAGCTTGTGACCCGGCTGTTGATGGCGTGCGGGCTTCGAGTGGGCACGTACACGAGCCCGCATCTCGAGCGCGTCAACGAGCGGATGGCGATCGATGCAGTTTCGATCTCTGACGAAGCCTTCGCCCAGCAGATCGCAGCCGTCAGCGACCTCGAGATCCTCGCGGGAGTTCGCCCCGGGTACTTCGACATCTGCACGGCGGCCGCCTTCCGATGGTTCGCAGACGAAGCGGTCGATGCAATGGTCATCGAGGTCGGTTTGCTCGGAACATGGGACGCGACCAATGTCGTCGATGCCCGTGTTGCAGTCATCACGAACATCGGTCTCGATCACACCGAGTTCGCAGGGCCGACGCTGGGAGACATCGCCCGGGAAAAGTCCGGCATCATCAAGCCGAACAGTGCAGTCGTCTGCGGTGAGACCCGTCCCGACATCGTCGACATCATCTCGAGTGCCGGCGGTGCATCGTTCCTCCAGCGCGGAGTCGACTTCGACGTCGACGTCAATCAACTCGCACTCGGAGGCCGGATGGTGACCCTGAGAACTCCGACGACCATCTATCCGGATATGCACATTCCCCTGCATGGTCGACACCAAGCGGACAATGCAGTGGTCGCGTTGACGGCCGTGGAGGCTTTCTTCGCGCGCCCTCTCGATGTGGACGTGATCCAAGAGGCTTTCTCGGCTGCGCGTATGCCCGGTCGTTTCGAGGTACTCGGACACCAACCTCTCGTGATCGTCGACGGAGCCCACAATGCTGCTGGAGCCGACGTCTGTGCCTCGGTCTTCTTCGAAGACTTCGACCCGGCAGGATCGCGTGTTCTCGTTGTCGGGTGTCTGCGCGGGCGTGACCCGGACGAGCTGCTCGGCGCATTGCGGGCAGACGAATTCGACAGGGTCGTGTGCTGTACGGCGCCGTCTCCCCGCGGGCTCGAAGCTGGAGAGGTGGCGGCGGCTGCTCGAAGACTCGGCTGTGACGAGGTCGATGTGATCTCGGACCTCGAATCTGCGCTGCGTTCGGCGTGGCAGGGAGCGGGACCCGATGACGCAGTTCTCGTGACGGGATCGCTCTATGTCGTCGGAGCGGCACGAGCGCATCTGCGATCGATCCTGCCCTGACGGTAGGATCGTCACCCATGCCCGACCGTACCCTCGTCCTGTTGAAACCCGATGCCGTCGAACGCGGCCTGATCGGCACGATTCTTTCCCGTTTCGAATCGAAGAATTTGAAGATCGTCGCTCTGGATCTGCGTCTGCTCGATGAGAGCACGCTGGCACGTCATTACGAGGAGCACGTGGGCAAGGGCTTCTACGGCGAGCTGGTGCAGTTCATGTCTCGCGGTCCTGTCGTGGCCCTCGTCCTCGAAGGGCCCGAGAACACCTGGGAAGTGGTGCGCACGATGATGGGGGCGACCAACCCTCGTTCGGCAGCCCCGGGAACCATTCGCGGCGATCTGGGCATCCTTTTCACGGAGAATTTGGTGCATGGAAGCGATTCCTTGGCTTCAGCAGAGCGGGAAATCGGCATTTTCTTTCCCGATCTGTAGTCGTTTCGGGAGTTTGTAGAATTCGCACCGGACGTTCGAGGGTGCTCGGACGTCGTCGTTGTAGGAGGCTCTGGCCATGGCCCGGAACAACCCGCTGGCCTTAGGGCGAGACATAGCGATCGATCTCGGCACAGCCAACACGTTGATCTACGTGAGGGGTATGGGTGTCGTGCTCAACGAACCCTCCGTTGTCGCGATCGACGTCGCCGACGGTCGCCTTGTCGCCGTCGGCATGGAGGCCAAAAGGATGATGGGCCGAACACCGGGACACATCCGGGTGGTGCGGCCGCTCAAGGACGGTGTGATCGCAGATTTCGACGTCTGCGAAAAGATGCTGCGGTACTTCATCCAGCAGATCCACGGAAGCCGTTGGAGCAAGCCGCGAATGGTGATCTGCGTCCCGTCGGGAATCACCGGCGTCGAACAGCGGGCGGTCCAAGACGCAGCCGAGTATGCCGGGGCACGTCGACCTGTTCACATCATCGAAGAGCCGATGGCCGCAGCGATCGGAGCTGGACTCGCAGTTCACGAGCCGACGGGCAACATGATCGTCGACATCGGCGGTGGCACGACCGAAGTTGCGGTGATCTCCCTCGGAGGAATTGTGACCGCGCAGTCGCTGCGAGTTGCGGGAGACGAATTGGACGAGGCGATCGTGTCCTATCTGAAAAAGGAGTTCTCCCTCGCCGTGGGCGAGCGCACAGCTGAGGAGATCAAAATTCAGATGGGCTCGGCGTGGCCCTTCGAAGAGGAGATCACAGCGGACATTCGAGGGCGTGATCTCATCAGCGGATTGCCTCGCACGATTGCTCTCACCACCGACCAGGTGCGCGAAGCCTTGGCCGAACCGGTTGCAGCAATCGTCGATGCGGTGCGCACGACCCTCGACAAAACGCCGCCCGAACTTGCGGCCGACATCATGCACGTCGGCATCACGATCACAGGGGGAGGCGCGCTTCTTGCGGGCATCGATCGCCGTCTCGCCCACGAGACGGGAATGCCGATCAACATCGCACCCGATCCGCTCTTCTCGGTGGTGCTCGGATCCGGCCAGGCACTCGAGAACATCGAAATGATGCGCGACTTCCTGTCGAGCGCCGACGAAATCGGCTGAGGTCGTCGCAGATGGCGGAGTACTCGGTAGGGCGACGTCGCACGATTGCGCTTCTCGCGTTGACGTCCATCCTTTTGATGACCCTCGACGTGCAGGACAACTTCTTGTCCAATGGAGTTCGTCGCGCCTTCACGCTCGTCTTCGAGCCCGTTCAAGATGCTGCCCGAGTGGTGACGCGGCCAGTGGAGAACGCGTGGCGGAGCTTCACCGAATTCGATGAGCTCCAAGCAGAGCTGTTCCAGCTGCAGGACCGCCTCGATCAACAAGAGGGAGCCTTCATTGCTGCCCTCGCGGCAGCGCGTGACGCCCAAGAACTTCTCGCTCTCAATGGCATCGACAACCTCGCCGACATCTCGTCGATCACGGCTCAGGTCATCGGAGACACGGCTTCCAACTTTTCACAGGTGATCGAGATCAACCAAGGATCGGATCGCGGATTGCGCGTGGGTATGGCCGTAGTCAACGCGGCCGGACTCGTGGGCAAAGTGACTGAAGTCTTTGCGAAGAGATCCCTCGTGATGTTGGCCACCGATGTTGCGTACGCAATTCCCGTTCAGGTCATCAATCCTCCGAATGTGGACACGACGGAGTCGCAGACCACCACGACGAGTCCTCAGACCACGACCACGACGACAACCCTTGCTCCCGTCGAAGCTGAATCGTCGACGAATGCGGCCGTTCCAGGTGCTGGAGTAACGATTCCGACTTTGCCGCCGACAATTGCACCCGATCCGGCCGCGACGACGGTTCCAGTGACCACGGCCGCCCCTGCGTTCGACATCATCGACTTCGAGGACCTGCCCGCATCGGAGACCGGCGCATTTCGCGGTCGAGGTCCCGATCGTCCTCCCGTCGTCGAATTTATCGAGCAGAATTCGCGCTTCGGCGAGATCAAGGTGGGAGCACTCGTCATCACGTCGGGTGGAGCGGCAAGCCTCGCTCCGCGAGGAATCGTCGTCGGTCGAGTCGTGAAGATCACGGAGCGTTCGGGCACCTCTGGAGCAGTCCTGGAAGTACGTCTCTCGGCGCGTTTGTCGACGCTGAATTTCGTCCGAGTCCTCCTGTATCAGCCGGTGGCCGGAGGCTGACGATGGTCGAGATTCTCAACAAACCCATCATTCGACTGCTCGTGATCGCCTTCGTGGCACTTCCGATCCAGACCACATTCTTCGCCGACGTCAAGTTTTCGGGAGTTGCGGTTCAGCTGATGCTCGGTCTTGCCGTGTCTGCGGGCGTGATCGGAGGATCCGAAAACGGAGCCATGGCTGGGTTCGTCTTCGGGCTCTTCTTCGATCTCGTGCTCTCCAGTCCGCTCGGGCTGCTGGCTTTCATCTACGGATCTGCAGGGTGGGTCGCAGGTGCTGTGTACTCCCGCACGGTCTCCAATCCGTGGTGGCTGAACATGCTCGCCGTCGGTGTCGTGAGCGCGCTTGCGACGCTCGCTCAGCCGGTTCTGGCGAATTGGGTGGGCGTCGAGGGGTGGATCTCGTTGAAGTTGATCGAAGTTGTGGTGATCGTCACCATTGCCAATATGGCTCTCAGCTTCATCACGTTGCCGTTGATGCGCTGGGCACTGGCCATCAAGCGGCGTGAACGCCTGTCATTGCTGGACGATGTGGTGGTCTGATCCTTGACTCGGTGAGAAATGGCAGGCGGCGAGCAGAAATCGACCGATGCACCCGTCAGCGCGCTCTGCACGGATGAATGAAACTGGCGCTCGAGGTGTGTCAGGCTTGAGTCATGGCTGTCGACAAGCGCTCCAGCCGACTCGCAATTCTCGGCACGATTGCAGCGATTCTGTTCGGGTCGCTCGGACTCAGGTTGTGGTTCCTTCAGGCTGTCGACGCACCCGTTCTCGAGGAGAGAGTTCAGGCCAACAAGACGCGCACCGTCAAACTTCTGCCCGAAAGAGGGCGCATCTTCGACCGGGACGGACGAATCCTGGCCGACAACGAACGTATTCTCACCATGACCATGTCCTGGGACGTCATGAGGCGCACTGCTGAACGTCTCGAATTGTTCAGACGACTCGCTCCCGTTCTCGATGTGTCGCCGAGCGATCTCGAGAGCCGGTACAAGAGCAATCGTTACAGTCCGCTTCTGCCCATGCCGCTGAAGGAGGGTGTCAGCGAAGAGACGGCGATCTATCTCATTCAGCGGACAGAGGACTTTCCGGGCATCGACGTGTCGGTGCAGTGGAAGCGCCAGTATCCGTATGCGCCGTTGGCAGCTCATGCGATCGGGTACATGGGTGCGATCACGGCGGACGACAGCGTGCAATATCGCGAACTCGGATACGACCTCAATGAGCGTGTCGGTCAGTTCGGCGTCGAGAAGACCTTCGAGACCTATTTGCGCGGTACGCCCGGGTTCGTGCGATATGAGGTCGATTCACGTGGTGCGATTCTCGGGGTGGTCGAGCGCAAGGAGCCGATTCCCGGCTACGACCTCCAACTCGCAATCGATCTCGATTTTCAGCAGTTGGCGGAGCAGGCTCTCGAGACGCAGTTGAGACTGCGCAGTTATTCGGAGGTGTGTCAGTCGAAGGACGCCGAGGGGTTGCCGGTGAAACCACAGTTTCCTGCGTGTCAGAACCTGAAGTCGAGTGCCGGGTCCGTCGTGATGATGGACTACTCGAACGGCCAAGTTCTTGCGATTGCCAGCTATCCGACGTTCGACAATCGCTGGTTCAGCGCGTCCGTGACAGGAGAGAAGTTCGCGCAGATCTTTCCGCGCACCGACGATCCGGACAGGTCGATTCTCGTGAATCGAGCAGTTCAGGGTCAGTACAACCTCGGCTCGAGCTTCAAACCGTTCGTGGCCTATGCCGCTTTGATCTCGGGCCAGCTGCCCGGAGGTGCGGAATACCGATACACGGACGAAGGCGTGTACCAGCTGACCGAAACGCGCGGCCGAGAAGACCAGACGTGCGCCCGTGTCAAGTGCTTCTTCCGAAACGCGCTGTGCGCCGGAACGAACAGGCCGTGCGTGTACGGCACTGTCAATGTGGAAGATGCTCTTGCCGTCTCCGTGGACACCTTCTTCTACAAGATCGGCGAAGAGATCTTCATCGAGCGCGGACGTGCGCCGATCATCCAGGACGAAGCTCGCCGGTTCGGGTTCGGAAGCCGGACCGGAATCGACCTGCCATTCGAATCGGCAGGTCGTATTCCGGACAGAGAGAGCAAGAGGAATCTGGTCGAGGCCGGCAAGCTCGCCGAAGGCGAAGTCGCCGAGTATTTGATCGGCGACAACGTGCAGCTGTCGATCGGCCAGGGCTTGCTCGCAGCCACGCCGCTGCAACTCGCGCTCGCCTATGGAGTTCTCGGCGCTGGGGGAGAGGTGAATCGACCGCTCATCGCCCTTGCTCTTTTCGAGCCGGGAACGCCGAATGCCGTCGAAGTGGGATTTGCAGATTTGGCGCGCGCGGAGGTGTTCTTGACCCTCGGCGAGAAGAACACGATCCGCACCGTCGCTCTGCCGCCCGAGATCCGCGAACCTATCGTGCGCGGATTGGCTCGTGTGATCACGGGTCCAGGTGTCACGTCGGATTACTACCATTCGACGACGGGAGAGAAACTTTTCGAGAGGTACCCCTACGATCTGCTTCCGATCGCTGGCAAGACAGGAACAGCCCAGGGTGCGGCAAGTCTTCCGTGGAACGACTCCTCGGCATTTGCTGCCTTCAGTCTCGATCCGAACCAGCCAGTCGTGGCCGCCGCATATCTGGAAAAGGCCGGCTACGGATCTCGTGCGGCTGCACCCGTCGTGAAATGCGCGCTGATGGCATATTCCGGAGCCGTGAGGCTCTCGCCGGTTCTCCCTTCGAACCCTCTCGACATCAACTCGGTTTTTTCGGCACCACAACGCGAGCTGGCTGATCGTGCGTGCTTGTCCGGGGCTTCCTTCGGGGGTCGCGACTGATGGCACTGTCGATGTTGCGCGGTCGACCCGATTCAGGTCTCGGCAACATTCGTGCCAGTGGCGGATCGCCGCGTCGAAACATCGACTGGACGCTGCTCGTACCCGTTCTGCTGCTGTGCGTCATCGGCGTGTTCAGCATCTACAGCGCGACGTTCTGGAAGATCGAAGGTGATCCGTACTGGTTCACGACGCGCCAGGTGATCTACGTTTTGATCGCGGCAGTCGTTCTCGGCGCCGTCATGACGTTCGACTACACCTTGTTGCGCGAGCGGGCGGCATTTTTCTACGGGACGATCATCTTTGCACTGATTCTCGTGTTGTCGGCCGGAGCAATCCGCGGTGGCGCGCGCCTGTCTTTCGATCTCGGCTTCTTCTCCTTCCAACCCGCCGAGTTCGCGAAACCAGTGATCGTCCTGACCTTGGCCGCATACGTCAGCGAACGACGCGATGCAGCGATGGACTACTCCCAATTCGTGCGGGCCATGATCTTGATCGGCATTCCGATCGCATTGATCATCGCCCAGCCGGATCTGGGATCGGCTTTCGTGATCATCATCGGCGCTCTTGCCATCTTCGTCATGGCAGGAACGCGCTTGCGCTACTTGGCGCTGATCAGTGTGCTCACGATTGCGACCATGGGTGCGGCAGTCGTTGCCGGCATCGTCGACCGCTATCAGCTTCGCCGCATCGAGGCATTCTTCCAGCAGAACTCGACGGAGGATCGACTTCAGGAGTACGTGTTCCAGGTTCGCTATGCGAAACGAGCAGTTGCCACGGGAGGTTGGTTCGGCAAGGGATATCTCGAGGGACCGCTGACGAATGGCAAGTTCGTTCCTGTTCAGCAGAGCGATTTCATTTTTTCCGCCATCGCAGAGCAATTCGGCATGGTCGGCGGGGGTTTGGTCCTGCTGTTGTTCGGCATCGTGCTCTTTCGCATCTGGCGCATCGCCCAGACCAGCAAGGACATGTTCGGAACCTATGTGTGCGTCGGAATTTTCGGCATCATGATGTGGCACATCTTTCAGAACATCGGCATGACCATGGGAATCGTGCCTGTGACGGGCGTCCCACTTCCATTCGTCAGCTATGGCGGATCCTCACTCGTGGCCTTCGGGATCATGATCGGTCTCGTCGAAAGTGTCCACATGCGCAGATTGCGCTGAAACAAGCCTGTTGCGCGCTGCACAGACGGTTGTCCACAGGCCTCCTCCCTGGACGACGAGTCGGAACGGTAGGCTTTCGGGGTCATGTCATCCCTCTGGCCGCGGCTCGAACCGCTCCTTGCGAGGGTGCGCAAACCAGGTCGTTATATCGGATGTGAGGACGGGGCGATCGTGCCCCGCATCGATCGGGACACGGTGTCCTGGCTCCTTGCCTATCCGGATGTCTACGAGGTCGGCTTGCCCAATCAGGGTCTGCAGATCCTCTATGAGATCCTGAACGAGCGCGCCGACGCCGCAGCTGAGCGCACGTACGCGCCCTGGGTCGACCTCGAGGCTCTGATGCGCGAGCGAGGAATCCCGCTCTTTTCCGTGGACACACATCGCGCTGCAGCTGAATTCGACATCCTGGCTTTCAATCTGTCCTCGGAACTCGTGTACACGAACGTCCTGAACATGATCGACCTTGCAGGCTTCGACGTCCACGCACAACGTCGCAGGCCGGAAGATCCTCTCGTGATCATCGGCGGACATGCCGCGTTCAATCCTGAGCCCATGGCGAACTTCATCGATGCGGCAGTGCTCGGCGAAGGAGAAGAGGTGATCGGAGAGATCACCGAAGTCGTCCGTGAGTGGAAGGCATCAGGTCGAACTGAAGGATCTCGCCTCGGCGTGCTGAGAGCCTTGGCGCAGATCCCAGGGGTGTACGTTCCTTCGCTCTACGAGGTGAGATACGAATCGGGGCGCGGGGAAACGGCTCGGGGTCCGATTCGCGAGATTCGTCCCTTGTATCCCGATGTCCCCGAGGTCGTGACGAAGCGAACGGTGTCCGATCTCGGACAGTGGGATTACCCGCGCCGTCCACTCGTTCCTCTGACAGAAGTCGTCCACGATCGCTTGGCTGTCGAAGTCTTCCGGGGATGCACTCGAGGATGCCGGTTCTGCCAAGCGGGCATGATCACCCGTCCCGTGCGCGAGCGCCCCGCCGAGCAAGTGAGGTCGATGGTGACGCAGGGTCTGCGTCGCACCGGCTACAACGAGGTCAGCCTGACGTCTCTGTCGACAGCCGATTTCAGCGGGGTGGAAGACGTCGTTTCTTCCCTCGTCCCCGATCCGACGGCGTGCGGAGCTCCGACGATCAGCCTTCCTTCTCTGCGAGTCGATGCATTCACGGTGGGACTTGCGGCAAAGGTGGCGAGCGGACGTCGCAGCGGTCTGACATTCGCCCCTGAGGCAGGGACGTGGAGATTGCGCACGGTGATCAACAAGCTGATCACCGAGGAAGATCTGTACGGAGCGGTGGAGTCGGCGTTTGCATCTGGATGGTCGCGTGCAAAGTTGTACTTTCTCACCGGTCTTCCCACTGAGACGGATGTCGACACCGAGGGAATCGTCGATCTTGCTGCAGGCTGTGTGGCCATCGGGCGCCGTTACACCAATCGCGCAAGTGTGACTGTGAGCGTCGGCGGCTTCGTGCCCAAGGCTCACACACCTTTCCAGTGGTTCGGGCAGAACTCCGTCGACGAGCTCGGTCGCAAGATCCGTCTCGTGCGCGATGCTGCGTCGAAGACCAAGGGCGTCAATGTGAAGTGGCACGATCCATCGGCGTCGTTCGCAGAGGGATTGGCGAGTCGCGGCGATCGCCGAATCGGCGCGGTCATCGAGCGGGTGTGGCGCGCCGGCGGAGTCTTCCAGGAATGGTCCGAGTACTTCGATGTTTCACGCTGGCGGGATGCAATGGCTGCCGAGGGCCTATCTCCCGACGACTACACCACGCGCCATCGCCGCCGCGATGATGTGCTGCCTTGGACGCACTTGTCTGCGGGTCTGCACCAGGACTTCTTGTGGCAGGACTGGCAGTCAGCACTTCAGGAGTTCGGACTCGAGGACTGTCGCTGGACGCCCTGTTACGACTGCGGTGTGTGCACCGGGGACGGCCTCGAGCACATCGTTGCATCGCCGATACCCCCAGCAGGGGGGAGTCAGGGAACCGGCCAGGACCTGACACGCGTGGGTCCTGTGCCCGTCGATGTCCGCCTTTCACGGGGGGTTTCATGAATCCCGTGTCGACGCGTCTTCGTATCGGCTATTCGAAGTTGGGCAAGGTCCGGTTCCTCGGCCATCGCGATGTGGCTCGGATGTGGGAACGAACTCTGCGCAAGGCTGGTCTTCCCGTGATGATGTCGACTGGATTCACGCCGCGAGCGCGTGTCTCTTTCGGTCTGGCTCTGCCCACAGGTGCCGAGTCGCTGATCGAACTTCTCGATGTGCTGGTCGATCCTGCAGCAGTTGCAGCAGATGAGTCGCTGCCGGCACTCGAGGAATCGTGTCTTGACGAGTGGCGCAGCAGGTTCGACGAGGCGCTGCCCGCGGGCTTTGCAGTCACTCACATCGGCATCGTCGCCGGCGGGGATTCCTCCCTGCAGGAGTCGGTCACGGCCTCGTCGTGGCTGTTGATCGTCGATCATCCAGATACCGAGTCTGCTGTCGAGCAGATTCGAGCCAGCGAGACTGTGACCCTCGAGCGTGAGCGCAAGGGCGAAATGCATGTCGACGACATTCGTCCAGGCATTCTCGAGATCGGTCTTGCAGGTCGTGAAGGGATCGAAAGCCTGACGCAGATCTGGACCGGTGAAGTCGTGGGTTCCGATTCCGGGACGGTGATCTCGGCGCTCTTGACGACATCGGGACGCGGAATCAGGCCGACGGAGTTGGTGAAAGCCCTTCTGCCGGGCAAGGAGCCGTGGGAACATCTCACGAGAGTGCTCCGGACCCAGCAATGGATCGAGAGAGGCGGACAGCGAATCGACGTGCTGTCCGTAGCGGCGGCGCGCCCCAGGGTGTGCGCATGAGAAAGGAACACTTCGATGAACGAGAACAATCAAGGAAACGATCGTCTGGACGTGCCGGCAGAACCGACTGTGTCCATCTCCGACGATTCGTCGGGTATCGCACGAGTGAATTCCTCCGGAGGACCGGGGCAGCCGTCGGCGCCTGGTAGCGGAGCGAAGAAGAGGCGGCGCGGTTCACGCGGCGGTCGCAATCGTCCGCGTCCGTCGGCTGCCGTTTCGGGATCCAACGAATCGGACGCAGTGAACGAAACGGACACAGTGAACGCAGTGAACGAAACGGACACAGTGAACGCAGTGAACTCACTGGACGATCGTGAGAACATCGAGCTTCCGGATCGCATGAGCGAAGGCCGTCCCTCGGCGGAAGCTGGAGCACAAGCTCTGGTTCCTCGACCCAAGATCGGTGACACTCGACCTGCTCCGGCACCCGTCAAACCGACGGTGACGATGCCGGGAGGAGTGCGTCCGGGTGCAGCCAAACCAACGGGTCGGCGCAAACCGCGATCGACGGGCGAGGACGACCAACAGATCGATGCAGGCAAAGACGATTCGTCATCACCGTTGTCATCATCATCGGCGAAGAAGAAGCGTCGGCGGGGTTCTCGATCGCGAGGGGAGAGTCGAGTCGTCGACGTCGATGTCGTCGAGCGACGGCGCGGGCGGGAGCGCAACGGCAAGCCGATCGGCCGCTATTTCATGTGTGTTCAAGTCCGCCCGAACATGACTCAGGTGGCGGTTATGGAAGGCCGGAGCCTGATCGAGCACTATGTGAGCCGACCCGCTGACGACATTTCGCAGATCCACGGCAACATCTATGTCGGGCGTGTTCAGAACGTGCTTCCCGGCATGGAGGCGGCGTTCGTCGACATCGCAACCCCCAAGAATGCCGTGTTGTACCGCGGAGACGTCCAGTACGACGCAGAAGACATCGTCGACAGTCAGCCGCGCATCGAGCAGATTCTCAAGAGCCGACAGCTGATCGTGTGTCAGGTCACGAAGAATCCGATCGGTGTCAAAGGAGCTCGTCTCACACAAGAGGTGTCGCTGCCCGGTCGATTCGTGGTGTTGATCCCGAATTCGAAAACGTACGGCATTTCGAAGCGTCTTCCGGACAATGAGCGCAAGAGATTGAGAACCATCCTGGATCGGGTCAAGCCCGAACAGCACGGTCTCATCGTGCGTACGGCGGCCGAGTCCGCAACCGAAGAGGAACTGACTGCCGACATGACTCGTCTGCTCGATCAGTGGTCGCAGATCGAAGAGAAGGCATCGAAAGCGAGTGGACCGATGCTGCTCTACCGCGAACCCCCGCTTGCGGTTCGTGTCATTCGCGAAGAGTTCAATTCCGACTATCGCGGAGTGGTGATCGACGATCGCCAGCTCTACGAAGACGTGCATTCGTACGTGAATGCCTTCAATCCCGAACTCGCCGATCGAGTCGAGTTCTTCGATCGCGAGGCCGAAGGTCTGCCGATCTTCGAGAAGCACCATGTACACGAGCAGATCCACAAGGCGCTCGATCGAAAAGTGTGGCTTCCCTCGGGTGGCTCGCTGATCATCGAGCACACAGAAGCACTGACAGTGATCGACGTCAACACGGGCCGCAACGTGGGTTCGTCGAATCTCGAGCAGACCGTTTTTCAGAACAACCTCGAGGCAGCCCAGGAGGTCGCACGTCAACTGCGACTTCGCGACATCGGCGGCATCATCGTGATCGACTTCATCGACATGGAAATCAAGGAGAACCGGAAGAAGGTCATCGAAGCCTTCAAAGTGGCGCTGTCGCGAGACAAGACCCGCACACAGGTTTTCGAGATATCCGAACTCGGTCTCGTGGAGATGACCCGCAAGCGAATCGGCGAGGGCTTGCTGACGAGCTATGCGAGCCAGTGCCCCGATTGCCAAGGCAGGGGAGTTCTCGTGGATCACAGCCTGCTCCTATGAACCATCCCAATGAGTCTTCTGAAGGCGTTGGATTCCCCTCTCTCCAAGGGGTAGAGTCGTTTTTTGCTATGTACGCAGTGATCGCAACCGGAGGCAAGCAGGTCCGTGTGGCCGAAGGCCAGCACGTCCATGTCGAACTCCTCGGAGCTGAGCAAGGTGCGACTGTCGACTTCAAGCCCGTTCTCGTCGTGGATGGCTCGACCGTCCTTGCGACCCCGGCCCAACTGTCCGGCACCAAGGTGACGGGGCGGATCGTGGGCGCTGCGACAGGTCCGAAGATCAATGGCTTCACCTACAAGCGCCGAACCAATCAGCGTCGTCGCTACGGTCACCGCCAGCATTATCAAGTCGTTGAGATCACCTCGATTGCGAAGGGCTGAGTCATGTCGAAGACAAAAGGTGGCGGTTCAACCCGTAACGGGCGCGATTCCAATGCTCAGCGCCTCGGCGTGAAGGCTTTCGGTGGATCGGCGATCTCTGCGGGAACCATTCTCGTGCGTCAGCGTGGGACGAAGTTCCATCCCGGCAAGAACGTCGGCAAGGGCGGCGACGACACGTTGTTCGCTCTCGTCGATGGAACGGTGAAGTTCGGTGAACGGCGCGGTCGCCGGGTCATCGACGTCCTTCCCGCTGAGTGACAGCGTCTCTCGAGGCAATCGAGCCTCGCTGACCTCCGGCTCGTCTGGAGCTCATGGACAACGCACGCGCAAGTTGCACCGGTCTGTCCGAGGCCAACGGACTCGGCTCAGACGTCGATCCCTTGCGGTAGTCGACTGTCGTCCCAGCCGAGTTTGCCTGCCGCCTGCCGACATGCGAAGCGATCCGTCATTCCGGCAACGTATTCGATGACTGCCCGCTGTGTGGCTGCATCGCCCGCAACGAGATCTGCTCCATTGGGAAGATGCCATGGCTCTGTGCAGTAGAAGTCCACGAGAGCGCGCAGCATGTCGATGACCTGCGTGGCTTGTCGGCGACTCTCCGGACGAAGGTAGACGCGTTCGTAGTTGAATCGTCGAAAGCTCGAGAGTGCTTCGGCGACATCGGGTTCCATTCCGATGCGCCCGGTGAGAGAAGTTGCGCGGATCATCGAGACGATGAACGCCGACAGTTGCTCACGGCGAGACCGTCCCGTCTTCGACACGATCTCGACGGGAAGATCGTCCGGAGAGACGATGCGTGCATCGACAGCATCTTCGAAATCGTGGCAGACATACGCAATTCGGTCCGCCCAGCTGACAACCTCTCCTTCGGGTGTGGCCGGAGCCGGACGGCTCCATGAGTGATTGCGAATGCCATCGAGCGTCTCGGCGCACAGGTTCAACGGAACGAGAGTCACATCCGAACCCCAAGTCGAATGCTCGAAACCTCCGTCGACGTACGGGGTGAGAGCATCTTCACTTGCATGACCACCCGGTCCGTGACCGCAGTCGTGTCCGAGAGCGATCGCCTCGGTCAACGTGGTGTTGAGACCGAGGGGACGAGCGATCGAAACCGCGACCTGGGCAACTTCGAGTGCATGTGTCAGGCGCGTTCGCTGATGATCGTCCGGAAAGATGAAGACCTGGGTCTTGCCAGCAAGTCTGCGAAAAGAAGACGAGTGCAAGATACGGTCCCTGTCGCGCTCGAAACACGTTCTCCAAGGATCCGGCTCTTCTTCGAGGAAACGATTTCCCGCTCCGCGGGATCGAGTTGCGAGAGGGCTGAGAGTGGACTCCTCGTGCTCCTCGAGACGTCGCCTGTCGATGGTGTGGGTCGTTCCTGGCCCCGCCCACGAATCGAGATGTGCCAAAACGACGCCATCGAGCGAATGGCCGCTCATCGTTCCCGCCCATCGGGCTGCGCGCTCTTGCATGGACTCATCCATCACGTTCGTACTGTAGGCGAGGGGTGTTGCCGAGTGGCTCGACAATCAGTTCGCCCATCAGTTCTCACGGGTCGACTCGTGTCACATCGAGGTCGGAGAGTCTGCTGAGAGAGCGGATCTGCATCACCGACCTTGTCGCAAGCTGAGCGATAGCGTGCACACGAAGGAGTTCCTGTGAGCCAGTTCGTCGACGAATGCCAATTGAACGTGAAGGCCGGTGACGGTGGGGCAGGCTGTGTCTCGTTCCGTCGAGAGGGCCCAGTTGCGATGGGCGGACCCAATGGCGGGGACGGAGGCCGCGGCGGGGACATCTGGCTCGTGGCGGATCGCAATGTTGCGTCACTTCTCGCGTTCCGAGACCACCCTCACCGAATCGCCGGGAACGGCGTTCACGGCAAAGGAAAAGATCTGCACGGTCGTCGTGGCGAATCGATCGAGGTCAAGGTTCCCGAGGGCACCGTGGTGCGGGACATGTACACCGGCGAATTCCTCGCAGATCTCGCCGAGGCAGGTGACAGATGGCTTGCAGCACATGGCGGCCGTGGTGGCAGAGGCAATGCCCGCTTTCTCACGAACCGCCGACGGGCCCCGAGTTTCGCCGAGCAGGGCGAACACGGGGAGGAACGCTGGCTCAAACTCGAGCTGAAGTTGATGGCCGATGTGGCTCTCGTCGGATTCCCGAATGCCGGGAAGAGCACGTTGATCAGCGTGATTTCTGCAGCCAAGCCGAAGATCGCTGCGTATCCGTTCACCACACTCGAGCCAAACCTCGGAGTCGTCCGGCTCGATGACGAGACCGAATTCGTCGTCGCCGACATTCCCGGTTTGATCGAAGGTGCAGCAGAGGGGCGCGGCCTTGGACATCGATTTCTCCGTCATGTGGAGAGGGCACGAGTGCTGTGCATCCTTGTCGATCTTGCACCGGTGGACGACACGTCTCCGACCGAGCAAGTGGACATTTTGCTGCGCGAGCTCGAAGCCTATGATCCGCAACTGCTGGAACGTCCGCGCGTCATCGTGGGCACGAAGATCGACTCGGCGACGTCGGAGATGGTCGCGCAATGGAATGGCACGACCATCTCTGCAGTGACTCACCAGGGCGTGCGAGAACTGGTGGGAGTGCTGGCAGCTCTCGTACACGATGCTCGCCAGGAAATGCCTGTGTCGTCCGGGCGGGTCGTCATCAAACCGGAATCCGATGGAGCTTGGGTCGAAAAGACGGAGCAGGGAGTCTTTCGCATCCATGGTCGAAAAGCTGAGAGAGCCGTCCACCTCAACGACGTCTCCACCTCCGAAGCTTTGTCTTATATCGAGGAGAGGCTGAAGA
>QXGG01276553.1_pt1 | contig 35808 bp, 24 predicted proteins | sample 1982491 | NCBI WGS metagenome assembly QXGG01 (sample SAMN09924614, study PRJNA488089) | Wastewater metagenome, whole genome shotgun sequencing project. | isolation source: South African research farm wastewater | place: South Africa: Irene, Agricultural Research Council, Animal Production...
CATTCCGAACAGAGAAGTTAAGCCTTGTCACGCCGATGGTACTGCATACCCGTGGGAGAGTAGGTAGCCGCCTTTTTAAGAAGAGAGAGTCATAGGATTAGTCCTAATGACTCTCTCTTTTATTGTTTGTATAGGTCTGTGGGTCCGGCCCAACCATTCTTGCTAAATATCGCTTTAATTATTAGTTAGTTTTAATTATAAACTAAGAGTAAGTACGTAACTTGACAGTTTCAGTTGTTTAATAGATTAATTAATCCTGATACTATGAAAAAATCTATCTGTCTTGCCTTATGTCTACTTTTTATTAATAACTTATTTGCTCAAAAAATTAGTTCTCCAGATAGTTGTCTAGAGCTGAACTTCAAGCTTAATACGAGTGGTGAACCTATTTATAACCTTTCTTATAAAGATCAGGTGATAATAAAGGATAGTGGCATGGGGTTTCTTATTAATTCTCCAGATCCTTTTAATCAAGCCTTTACCATAACTAATATTACTGATCTCTCTTTTGATCAGACCTGGGAACCTGTTTGGGGTGAAAATGCTCAAATTCGGAATCAGTATAATGAGATGTTGGTTTCATTAACGCAGGCTAATACAGATCGACAATTGGATATTCGTTTTCGCCTTTTTGACGATGGTTTGGGCTTTCGATATGAATTTCCTATCCAAAAAAACCTGCGTCATTTTATAATAAAGGAAGAGCTAACACAGTTTAACATGTTTAGTGACTCTAAGGCTTTTTGGATACCAGCCGATTACGATACCAATGAATTCCCTATAACTACGTCAAAACTTTCTGAAATCGCCTCTTTAATTGATGGTGTCAGACAAGAGCCATTGGCTGCTAAAGCACCATCGTCAACAATGGCAGTTCAAACTCCATTGATGCTTAAAACTAATGATGGTATTTATATCAATATACATGAAGCTGCATTAATCAATTATCCAGCTATGTTTTTGAATGTCGGTGCTGACTTGCCTTCACTAGATTCTCACTTAGCACCCGATAAAAATGGTAATCGTGGATATATTCAGACTGGATCAGTTACCCCTTGGCGTACGGTTGTTCTTAGTGATGATGCACGTGATATTCTATCATCAAATCTTATTTTAAATCTCAATGCTCCTAGTGAAATAGAAGATACCTCATGGATTAAACCAATGAAGTATGTAGGAGTGTGGTGGGAATATTTTACAGGTGGTGGATCTACTTGGGCGTATACTGATTATCAAGATATCAAATTGGGTCAAACAGATTATTCATCTCTTACTCCCAATGGCCGACACGGTGCAAATACTCAACATGTAAAAGACTATATTGATTTTGCTTCTGAGCACGGTTTTAATGCTGTTTTAGTAGAAGGTTGGAATGAGGGTTGGGAAGATAATACTGCTTATGTAAAAGAGCAGATATACAGTTTTACCCAGGCATATCCTGATTTTGATGTTAAGGAACTTCAAGAATATGCAGAATCAAAAGGAGTAAAGTTGATGATGCATCACGAAACTACATCTTCTGTTGTGGACTATGAGAGGCAGCTACACGATGCTTTCGAGTTTATGGTAGATAATGGTTATGATGCTGTTAAGACTGGTTACGTAGGTCCCATAACACCTCGTAGTGAATTTCACGATGGACAGTGGATGGTAAACCACTATAACTACGTTGCTAAAACTGCAGCTGATTATAAAATTATGATTAATTCGCATGAAGCTGTTCGGCCTACAGGACTGAGCAGAACTTATCCCAATTGGTTGGCTCAAGAGTCTGCTCGTGGGACGGAGTTTGAGTCTTTCAACGGTAATAATCCTGATCATACAACTATTCTTCCTTTCACTCGGCTGATGGGTGGCCCTATGGATTATACTCCAGGTATATTCCAAGGAGATTTGTCGGTTTATGGACCTAATAAGGCAAAATTAAGCACAACTCTTGTTAAGCAGTTAGCTTTGTACGTGACTATGTATAGTCCTTTGCAAATGGCTGCCGACTTAAAAGAAAATTACGAGCGTTTTCCTGATGCCTTCCAATTTATAAAAGATGTAGCTGTTGATTGGGATAATTCTTATATTCTAGAGGCTGAGCCAGGTGACTATATCACTATTGCTCGAAAGGCTAAGGGTAAGAATGAGTGGTATATTGGGAGCATTACTGATGAAAATCCACGCGAAGCAGTTCTTGATTTAAGTTTTCTGCCTGTTGGTAAGAAATATGAAGCGACAATTTATTCCGACGGGAAGGATGCTCATTGGATTAGTAATCCTCAAAGCTATGTTGTTTCTAAGAAAAGGGTGTCAAGCAAAACTAAATTGAAACTACAATTAGCTCCAAGTGGAGGTGTAGCGGTCAGTATAAAAGAGTTATGATTTAGATTTTAATGCAATAGTATATTTGTCATGTTCTTCGAGAAAATTATTTGTAATAAGACTACCAAAGGCAGGATTATTAACTAGACTCAAATCGATATGGGTAAAGGCCAGTAGCTCTTCGTTGCTGGCTTTTATTATGGTATGACCATCGGGATCTACTATTTGGCTTTCACCTCTATAGTCTTCTGCCTGACCTTCAAATAACTCTGTGCCGATTCGGTTACAGCTAATGACGTAATATTGATTTTCTAAGGCTCTAATAGGTATGATCTTTGGGGTTACATCGCCACCAAAGCAGGACGAATGGCAGATAATTTGAGCTCCGAGCTGTTTAAGTTTAGAGCTTAATGGGGCAAACCAAATGTCAAAGCAAATTACAGTTCCCACTTTTGCATCTCCACATTGGTAGACATCGATATTTTCGCCAGGGGTAAATATACGTTTTTCGTAATCGGTCAGATGTATCTTTCTGAAGCTGTAGATTAATCCTTCAGGACCAACCATTATTGCAGTATTATAAATCTTATTATTATCGATTTCGGGAATTGTTCCTGTAATGTAACCCTTAGAGTTTTGGGCAATCTCTTTGAGTCGATTTACAGTGTAGCTATGTTTAATATTTTCCACGTATGGTTCTATATCTGAGCTATGATCAAAAGCATAGCCACTAGTAAACAATTCAGGAAGTACAAGTAAATCGAACTGCGTAGATTGCAGTTTAGTTTCAAGGTAGTCTAAATTGGCTTTAACATCTCTTTGGAATACTGCATATTGAAAAAAGCCGACTTTCATATCTAATCTAGGTTAGGATTCTGCTGTTAGTAATAATAAAAAAGGGAAACATATTTCTATGTTTCCCTTACTAGTTGCGGAGACCCGACTCGAACGGATGACCTTTGGGTTATGAGCCCAACGAGCTACCAACTGCTCCACTCCGCGATCATTCTGAGTGCAAATATAAAGCAAATAAATATGACCTCCAAATTATATCGGAGGTTATTTTTAGTACAAACGAGTAAGGTACTGATATGTTGCAATATAAAGTTTTAAAAAGATTATTACTTATAATATCTCCTAAAGATTAAATTTCTATTAGGGCATTATTTGTATGCTTATTAGAAAAAAGGTAATTTTGCTCAGATTATTAATGTTTGTGCAATAATTAATATATGAGAGTTCGTAAAACTAGAGATCAACTTGTCGATGTTGCTCGGCTTCAGTTTGCTAAAAACGGAGTTGAGAATACTACAATGAATGATATTGCTAAAGCTTCTAAGAAAGGTCGCAGGACTCTTTATACTTATTTTAAGAACAAAGAAGATGTTTACTTAGCTGTAGTTCAATCAGAACTGGATAAACTTTGGCAGCATTTAAAGACTGTATCCGAAAAGAATATTCCACCTGATGAGAAGATGTTGGAAATTATTTACACACGTCTTGAAGCAGTAAAAGAGATTGTCTTCAGAAACGGTACCCTTAAAGCAAGCTTCTTCCGTGACATTTGGAAAGTCGAAAACGTGAGAAAACGTTTTGATTGTAAAGAAATCAATTTGTTTAAGAAAGTGCTTGCCGATGGTATAGAGCAGGGAGTTTTTAAGGTTCAAGATGTTGAGATGACTGCTTCTTTAGTACATTATTGTTTAAAAGGTATTGAGGTACCATTTATTAGGGGACAGATTGGTGCAGATATTGATTACGAGAAAAGAAAAGTATATATAGCCAATATCGTATTTGGCGCTTTAGGTAAAGAATATAAATTAAATCAATAAACTTATGGGATTATTAAGTGGGAAAACAGCCCTTGTTTCAGGAGCTGCTCGAGGTATTGGAAAGGCGATAGCACTTAAACTAGCTTCTGAAGGAGCTAATATTGCTTTCACAGATTTAAGAATGGACGAAAACGGTTTTGCAACCGAAAAAGAAATCGAAGCTTACGGTGTTAAGGCTAAAGGATATGTTTCTAATGCTGCTGACTTTGAAGATACTGCTGCAGTAGTTAAAGCGATTCACAAAGACTTTGGTTCGATTGATATTTTAGTAAATAATGCTGGAATTACCAGAGATGGTTTGATGATGCGTATGACTGAAGACCAATGGGATTCTGTTATAACGGTTAATCTTAAATCAGCATTCAATTTTATCCATGCCTGTACCCCAATTATGATGCGTCAAAAATCGGGTAGCATTATTAATATGGCTTCTGTTGTAGGTGTTTCGGGTAATGCAGGTCAGTGTAACTACTCAGCTTCTAAGGCGGGTATGATTGGTCTAGCAAAATCTATTGCCAAAGAGATTGGTTCTAGAGGTATTCGTGCTAATGCTATTGCTCCAGGGTTTATTGAAACAGACATGACTGGTGCTCTCTCAGAAGAGGTACGTGAAGAATGGGCTAAACAAATACCTCTTCGTCGTGGTGGTACTCCCGATGATGTTGCGAATGTTGCTTTATTTTTGGCTTCAGACCTTTCTTCTTATGTAACAGGTCAGGTTATTCACTGTTGTGGTGGAATGAATATGTAATTTATGCAAGTACTTTACGAAGACAATCATATTATTGTAGTAAATAAGGCTAGCTCTGAAATTGTTCAAGGAGATAAAACGGGCGATTCCCCACTTTCTGATACTATTAAAGAGTATCTAATTCAGAAGTATAATAAGCCAGGTAATTGCTTTATTGGCGTTGTGCATCGGTTAGATCGCCCAACAAGTGGAGTTGTCTTGTTTGCTAAAACAAGCAAGGCTTTACCTCGGTTGAATAAATTATTCAAGGATGGTGAGGTAGAGAAACACTATTGGGCTATCGTTAAAAATAAACCAAAGGAAGATGAAGGGGTGCTTACGCATTATTTGGTTCGTAATACGCGCCAAAATAAGAGTTACGCTTACGATGAACCCCAGCCAGATAGCAAGAAGGCTGTCTTAGAGTATAAAGTAATAGGGAAGTCCGATAACTATTACCTGTTGGAGATTAACCTCTTGACAGGTAGGCATCATCAGATTCGTTCGCAGCTCTCTAAAATTGGATGTCCTATTAAAGGAGATTTAAAGTATGGCTTCAATCGATCAAATCCTGATGCAAGTATTAGTTTACATGCTCGTTATCTTTCCTTGGTACATCCTGTATCTAAAGAGAAGATTGAGGTCATTGCACCCGTTCCAGAGGATGTGCTTTGGCATAGTTTTACACTTTAGGTATAATTTACTACAAATGATATCATACAAACAAAAGGCGTGAGAATTCAGTTTCTCACGCCTTTTGCTTTATGTGTCTAATCCGTAAAGCTTGATCTTATTATATAAGGTTTTTCGATCTACTTTAAGGAGTTTAGCTGCTTGAGTTTTATTGTTTTTTGTATGCTTGAGAGCAGCAACTATTTTTTCTTTCTCAGACTGCTCATCGTAAAGCTCAATGTTTGGCCCAGTCGAGAGCTGAGCAACTAATAAAGGCTCTGTGAAGTTGGTAGCTTGTGAGAGTTGATCTATTTCTAGGTTTTCGAAGCTTATTAGATCAGTTTGAGTCAACAAGGTAGCCTTGCGTATGGTGTTTCGAAGTTGACGGATGTTTCCAGGCCAAGGGTGCTGTAGTATTCCTAGTTTTGCTTGAGGAGTGAAGTCCGATACCGACTTATCAAATTCCTTATTAGATTCTGCTAAAAAGAAATCCATAAATAGTGGAATATCTTCTGTACGCTCTCTAAGATCTGGCACGCGAATGCTAAACTCATTGATTCGATGGTAAAGATCTTCCCTAAAAGCTCCCGCTTCAATGGCTTTTGGCAAATTTTCATTGGTTGCAGCAATAATCCTGATATCAATATTAACCTCTGAGTTTGATCCTATCGGGGTAATCACTCTTTCTTGTAGTGCTCTTAAAAGCTGAATTTGTGTATTGTAGTTTAGGTTGCCTATTTCATCTAAGAAAACAGTACCTCCCTTTGCTTCGACTAAAGCTCCAACCTTATCTGTAACTGCTCCTGTAAAAGCACCTTTTATGTGTCCAAAAAACTCAGATGCTGCTAGCTCTTTGGGGATTGCTCCACAGTCTATAGCGATGAAAGGTTTGTCTGCACGCTTACTTTTTTTATGTATTAAATGGGCTATATGTTCTTTCCCTGTTCCACTTGAACCCTCAATAAGCACTGATAGATTTGTAGGACCAACTAAATCTACGTGCTGATAAAGCTGGTCAGATGCAGGGCTATTGCCTTGTATGTAATTTTCGGAAGGCTCAAGAGGTTTCGATTCGCATCTCTCTTGATTAGGCTTTGCTGAACCTTTAGTGCTGAGTGATGTACTTAAAGCTTCGTCCATTTTTCCGAGTAAATCTTCGGGGTGAAAAGGTTTGGTGATGTAATCAAAAGCCCCCAGCTTTATAACTCTTACTGCCGACTGAACATCGGCATAGCTGGTCATGATAATAAATGGCGTATTTAGATTGATGCTGTGCATCCATTTAAGTAAATCTTCTCCTTGTTGGTCTGGAAGACGCATATCAGAAAGGATTAGGTCATAATGATGCTCTTTGATCGCTTTCTTAGCATTTAAAATGTTACTTGCCGTGTCGACTTTATATCCTTTTTTTATCAAAACGGTTTTTATCATCAGGCTAAATGTTATATCATCTTCAACAATTAAAATAGAATTCATTTTATAAGCTTAGTTAGTCTTTACACAAAGGTATGCTGTTTTTTCAAATCTTTAAATCTCTGAGTTGATATTATATTAACTCAAGTTAGATATTCCTACATAATCTCTGTTAAAATAAATAGCTTATTGGAAAAAGTAGAGAATTAGGGTATTTATTGAATGCTTATATAGTTGATTAATTGTATTTTTGCTCAACTTAAGAATCGAGTCTATGAATAAGAATTTTAATATACTTGTAATAGCGAGTTTACTGTTAGTCAGTTGCAGCTTGAAATCAAATAAGAATGATATGGATACCCAACAAAAAGTAAAAGTAGAAACCACCTTAGGTGATGTTGTAATCAAACTCTATAATGAAACTCCCAACCATAGAGATAATTTCTTGAAACTTGTTAAAGATGGAACTTACGAAGGAACTCTGTTTCATCGTGTTATTAAAGACTTTATGATTCAAGCTGGTGATCCTGATTCAAAAGGTGCTCCTGCAGGAAAGTCTTTAGGTTCTGGAGATCTAGGCTATACTATTCCTGCTGAGATTGTTTATCCTGAGTTGTTTCATAAAAAAGGAGCTTTGTCTGCTGCACGCCAAGGAGATCAAGTTAATCCAGAAAAAGCATCTTCGGGATGTCAGTTTTATATCGTGACGGGCAATGTCTATACAGAAGAATCAATCATAGGTCTGGAAAATCAGATGAACGAATCAAAAGTTCATGAGATATTCGAGGAGTTGGCTCGTAAGCACATGAAAGATATCTATAAGCTTCGAAAAGAACAAAATGAAGAGGCTCTTCTTAACCTGCAAGAAGAACTAATTGAGAAAGCAGAAGCAGAAGCTGCTTTGCAACCTCAGTTTACCTTTACTCCTGAGCAGATTCAGGCTTATACTACAGTTGGTGGAACTCCTCATTTAGATCAAGAATATACTGTGTTTGGCGAAGTTGTCGAAGGTCTTGAGATCGTTGATTTGATTCAAGAAGTAGAAACTGATCGCAACGACCGCCCAAGTGCAGATGTGAAAATCATTAAGATGTCGATTATAGACTGATTTATGTTGAAAATTAATCGTAAAATACTTTCAAACGGATTACGTTTAGTACACTTTGAAGATAAGGCTACCCAAATGGTAGCCTTAAATCTCTTATATGATGTTGGTGCAAAAGACGAAAATCCCAATAAAACAGGTTTTGCTCATCTCTTTGAGCATCTTATGTTTTCTGGCTCGGAGAATGCTCCAAGCTACGATGAACCTTTGCAGAATGCTGGGGGTGAGAACAATGCTTGGACAAATAATGACATTACCAATTTTTATCTCACAGTCCCTCGTCAGAATGTAGAAGTTGGGTTTTGGTTGGAGTCTGATCGTATGTTTAATCTCTCGATTAACGAACGAAGTGTTACTGTTCAAAAAGACGTGGTAACAGAAGAATTCAAGCAACGTTATCTAAATCAACCCTATGGTGATGTTGGTCACTTAATTCGTGAATTAGCCTACAAAGTACATCCATACAGATGGCCAACGGTTGGTCGCGATATCTCGCATATTAAAAATGCAAATATTGAAGATGTACAGCAGTTTTACGATAAGTTTTATACGCCCAATAATGCAATTTTAGCTGTGACTGGTGGCATTGACTTCGAAACAGCAGTTGGTTTGACCGAAAAATGGTTCGGCTCTATCGAAAGGTTTAGTGACTTTAAAAAGCCTTTAATCATAGAGCCTGCCCAACAAGAGAAGCGCTTTTTAGAGGTGACGCGCTCTGTTCCAGTTGATATGTTAGTTATGGCTTTTCATATGTGTGATCGAAGGAGCCGTAACTATTATGCTTTTGATATTCTTTCGGATATATTATCTAATGGGGCTTCAAGCCGACTATATCAGCGATTGGTTTTAGATCGGAAGGTGTTTTCGTCAATTGATGCTTATGTGTCGGGTTCGGTCGATGCTGGACTTTTTCATATTGGCGGTAAACCCCATGAGCGTGTGAGTCTATCGGAAGCGGAGGCAGCTATTTGGGAAGAATTGGCTTTGCTCAAAGAAGAGAAAATTGCAGATTATGAATTGGACAAAGTGAAAAACAAGTTTGAGTCCAATTACATATTTAATAATATTAGCTATTTGAACGTGGCAACTAACATAGCTTGGTTCGAGCTTTTAGGAGATGTCGAAGAGATTAATCGAGTAGTCTCAGATTATAAATCAATTTCAGCTGAGCTCTTGCAAGAAATAGCTAAATCAACATTTATACCCGAGAATAGTTCGGTTCTTTATTATAGAAAGGATAACACACAATTATGAGATTTTACGAAAAATATAAGTCGGATTACAAAGCACTACTTTACCTGGGGATACCCATAATTATTGGGCAACTAGGTATTATAGTGATGGGTTTTGCTGATACTTTGATGATCTCGTGGCACAGCAAAAATGAGTTGGCCGCAGTAGGTTTTGTTAATAATGTATTTAACCTACCCATTATCTTTGGTACAGGTTTTAGTTATGGTTTGACACCTATTGTTGGGCGATTATTTGGTATGAAACGGTTCTCTCAGGTAGGACAATCACTTAAGGGGAGCTTGCTTTCAAACCTTATGTTAGGTGCGATACTTACATTAATTATGTATATCGTTTACCTAAATGTTGAGCACTTGGGGCAGCCTCAAAACTTGATGTATCTTATCAAGCCCTATTTTTTAATCTTAATTTGTTCTATTCCTTTCGTAGTACTATTTAATGCGTTTAAGCAGTTTTCTGACGGAATTACCGACACGCGTCTTCCAATGTGGTTGCTTGTTGGTGGTAATGCGATGAATATCGTAGGTAATTATGCTCTGATTTATGGGAAGTTTGGCTTCCCTGAGCTTGGTTTAGTGGGTGCTGGAATGAGCACTTTGTTCTCGCGTATCTTGATTGTTATTGTTTTTGCCTGTATTTTCTTTTTCTCTACGCGTTATACCCAATACCGTGAAGGATTTATGCGCTTGCCATTAACCAAAACACTAGTTGGTCAGATCAATAAAATGGGGTGGCCTGTGGGTGTACAGATGGGATTGGAGAGTGCAAGCTTTAGCCTTAGTGCAATCATGGTCGGTTGGCTAGGTAGTGAGGCTTTGGCTTCGCATCAGATTGTGATTACTGTTTCGACAGCTACCTTTATGATTTATACGGGTATGGGTGCAGCAGTAGCCATACGTGTGAGTAATTTTAAGAGTAATAATAACTTGAAAAGTATTCGAAAGACCTCTACAGCAGGTTTTCACTTGATTTTAGTTTTAGCTGTTATACTATCAACCGTAGTTTTCTCCTTGAAATCACATTTTGCTGGTTGGTTTGGTCAGGCCGATAATCCTGAGATTGGGGCTATGATATTAATGTTGATGTTGCCGATGATTTTATATCAATTTGGCGATGCTTTGCAAATTAACTATGCAAACTCATTACGTGGTATTGGTGATGTTAAGCCGATGATGTACATTGCTATATTCTCCTATTTTTTGGTTTCACTACCATTGGGTTATGCTTTGGGATTTGTATTTGATTGGGGGATTGTAGGGATTTGGATGGCTTTACCTGTAGGGTTAACATCTGCAGGAATTCTTTTATGGTTACGTTTTAGACAAAAGACCAGATAGGATAATGGAGGCTCCTTCTAAACATATTAAAGTTAAATTAATCTTAGGGTTTAGCTCTTTGTTGGTAGTTTTACTCCTTACGTTGTGGTTTTTATATGCCAATGTGAGGGTATTGACTCAGCTTGATGATGATTCAGTTCTTAATACGGATAGTATATCCTTACTGATACAGCAGAAGGATTCTAAGACGACAGAATTGATTCACTCGTTTAGCCAGTTGAATACCAATTTAAAAGTTTCTTCGATTAATCTAGATAAGCTTTTACTTTCTAAGGAGCCTGTTCCCATTGTCAAAACTAGCATTAAGTTAAAAGCTGATACGGTGCTTACAAAGCCCAAGAAGAAACGATTTTTTCGTCGCTTAGCTGAAGCATTTTCTCCTAGCAAAATGGATAGTACCGTTAAGGTTCGGACTTACGAAGAGATAGCGGTTGATACTTTTTATCAGTCGTCTATTCGTCAAGATACAGCAGATACAAAGCTAATAGTAGAAATCAAAGAATCACTTGAAGCTGAAAGGCGGTTAGTTCAAAAAAGGACATACCAGACAAATCAACTCAAAAAGATAAGCAAGCAGTTAAGTTTGCAAATTGACTCGATCCTCTCGAACTATGATAAAGCTCGTGTGGATGATCTGCTCAATCGAATTCGGTCAAGTAATGAAAGTAGGCAGACAGCAGTGCAATGGGTAGGTATAATTGCTTTGGTTGCTATTCTACTAACAATAGTGTTTAGTATACTTTTGGTTCGTGATATAAATAAGAGAAATAAATATCGTATAGCTCTTGAACGAGCCAATAGGCGGGCAGAAGATTTACTTCAAGCTCGTGAGAAGCTTATGTTGACAATTACTCATGATATTAAAGCTCCGATAGGGACTATTATGGGATATTCTGAACTCCTGAATGATACAGCTTTAACACAAGAACAAAAAAGCTTTTTGCTCAATATTGATAAAGCTACTAATCATGCTTATCGCTTAATCTATGACCTATTAGACTATCACTCTTTAGACTTAAATAAAGCCAACATCAACACAACCGTATTTAATATCTACGACTTGCTTCTTGAAATTGAAGGGTTCTTTATTCCTCAATTTAAAGCTAAGGGGCTTGAGTTTATCACAGACTTTAACTCCTCTAAGCTTAATCAATGGATAGAGTCAGATCGGATGCGTTTAGCACAAATTCTAACCAATTTACTTTCAAATGCTAAGAAGTTTACTAATGTTGGTCGTGTAGAATTATTCGCTAGTATGAGTAATGGACAACTTGTTTTCAGAGTAACCGATACGGGAGTTGGGATGTCTGAGTATGAGAAAAACAAGGCATTTAAGGAATTTACGCGATTACCAAATGCTCAAGGTCAAGAAGGAGTTGGATTAGGTCTTTCTATTGTAAGTAAAATTGTCGAATGTCTGAATGGATTTGTTTCGATTGAATCTACGCTGGGTAAAGGCTCTCGGTTTACAGTACAGATTCCAGTCAGACAGCTTAACTCCAGAGAGATAGGTGATAAAGATTCGCTGAAGGTTGAATTTCCAGAGGGTACCCGTATTCTGCTTCTGGATGACGACAAAATACAATTAAAGCTAACAGCTTTGATACTTCGAAAATACGGTGCTGAAGTTCTTACTTGTAACACGACGGATGAAGTGTTTTTGGCTTTAAAATCTAAGACCTATTCACTTCTGATTACCGATATCCAGATGCCTGAAATGGATGGATTTAAATTCCTAAACTTGCTTCGTTCCTGTAATATAGATACCTTTAAAACAATTCCAGTCTTGGCTATGTCTGCACGAACCTTTATGGATGAAACTAAGTTTGTAAAGGCTGGTTTTATAGGGGTGTTGAAAAAACCTTTTCAGGCGATTGATGTTATTAATAAACTTGAGGTAGTCGAAAACAGAGTACTTCAGCAAGAGGTTGAGCCCGAGTTTAGCCTGAACACTCTTCAAGAGTTTGTAGGAGATGATAAACTGGCATTAGACTCTATTTTACAGAGCTTTGTTGCTGATGGAACTGCACAAGCTGAGGCCCTTAATCTTGCTATTAAAGATGGTAACTGGCAAGAAGTAGTGAGAACAGCTCATAAACTGTTACCTCTGGTAAAGATGTTAGGGCAACCCAAGCTTAGTGAATTACTCTCAATGCTTGACTCTGATCGGACAGACTTTGATAAGCACGAGATAGTGAATCTAGCTTTGATAAAGCTTCAAGACTTGACTGGAGCGATAGCAAAATATCTTAAGACAAAATAACGATTACCCCAACCTTATAAGGTTGAGGCGTTAAATAAAAAGAATCTTTTATGAAAAGAAAATGGGTCAGACGCATTGTATTGGTGTTATTGATTCCTATAATCATATTTGCTCTGTTGATTGTTAGTTTATACATTCCTTCAGTTCAGAATTTTATACAGAAGAAGGCTACTTCTTATGTGTCTGAAGCTACAGGTATGGATATTAGCATAGGTAGGGTTGACTTGCGCTTTCCCTTGAACTTACTTGTGCGCGATGTTACGATCCTTCAAGAAAAAGATACGATGCTATCTTTCAGCGAGCTTAATGTAAGCGTACAAGTTTTACCCTTGCTCAAAAAGAAGGTGATGCTTAATACACTGATGTTAAATCAGGCAAAGGTTAATACTCGTTCATTAATTGATGGGGTTAAGGTTAAGGGAACTTTAGGGGATATTAAGGTAGGTACTCGTTTGGTTGACTTGGATACAAGTATTGCCGATTTTACGGATATCTATTTAGATCAAATTAATTTGTTGGTTGTTTTGGCCGATACGACAGAAACTAAATCCGACGAAGAGCCTCTTGATTGGACCATTCTACTTGATAACATCAATTTGACCAACAGTAGTGTCGATCTGCAAATGCCTCTTGATTCTATGACTCTTGGTGCGCATCTTCCTTCACTGAATGTTCGAGGAGTTAACATAGATTTGGGTGCAGGCAATTATGGAGTATCTCGAATTGACCTTTCCGAAGCTGCATTAACATATCAAAGTGGAAGTATTGTTCGTCAGCTTGGGGTTGATCCTAATAATTTAGATTTTAAAACACTTTCTCTCTCCTTCGACTCGGTATTCTATGGTGAAAAGCTCATTCAGGCAAATATCGAAACGTTTAGCTTCCTCGAAAAATCGGGAATTCAAGTTAACTCTTTAGAGGGTAGATTGAAAATGACTGACGAGTACTTTAGTTGTTCTAACTTATCACTCCGTACTCCTCTATCTCTGTTTACTCTTGGGGTTGATGCCCCTCTAAACTGGTGTAATGATACTGTTCCAACACAAATAGATGCCTCGGTTCATTTGAGTTTGAAAGAATTGGCTATGGCGCTAGGAGTTAAAGATGAGGATGTTGATATCTCAACTTGGGGCCCGATAATAGCCAAAGTAAAAGCAAGTGGTACAGCTGATAATCTTCGACTAGACGAGGTTTATGCTGAACTCTCAGACTCTTTTATCTTTACGATTCAAGGAGCCGCTAAAAAGGCTTGTGATGAAAACAAGCGTGTAGGTCAGGTCGATCTACTAGGTGATTTTTATGATTTATCTAGGTTTGAGAGTTGGATTGCCGATGATGGCTCAATAAGAATACCTAAGCAAATGTTGCTAAAAGGTATCGCAAGTATAAACGGTAGTAAAATTCATACACAGCTCTCGCTTAATCAAGGTAAAGGAGTTGTCAATTTAGAAGCTGATTATGATACAGCTAATGAGTCTTATCGTGTAAGTGGAGATATTGATTCTCTTAATATTAATCATTTCATACCTAATCAGCCTCTTTATAACCTGTCGCTAGGTTTGCAGGCAAAAGGTTCGGGTATAGATTTTATGTCGAATAAGTCCCAAGGAGAATTTGATCTACACCTAAATGAATTGAGATATGATCATTTGGCTTTTAGGAAATTTAACTTAAGTGCCCTTTTGAACTCTGGCAAACTGCAAACTAAAATAAGTAGTGATAATCCTATTGTAAAAGGAACTATAGATGGCTACTATATCTTGACTGCACCTATGCTGAATTTGAATTATCAAGTTAGTATTGAAGATATAGACCTCTATAAATTGGGCCTTTCTAAGCAACGAATTAAGGACCCTGTAAATATAACAGCTGATCTGATAACCGATAATGACTCTGTATGTTTGACTATAAATTCTGGTGACTTTGCATTCCATTTTGATGCTCACCAGTCGTTTAATGAGCTTTTGGATCAGTCCACTTTGCTGATGAAAACCTTTATGGCTCAGCTTAAGAAAAAAGATATTGATTATAACGACCTTCAAAAGCATTTGCCCGAAGCTCATTTGGCTTGGGAGGTTGGACAAAAAAATGTAATCTCGTCTCTTCTATCTCAAAATAAGATAAACTACACCAACTCAACTGCCAAATTCGAAGTCAATCCTTTAAGGGGTATGCACGGTTGGATGGGAGTGGGTGGCTTTAAAGTGGACTCATTGAAACTAGACTCGATTATCTTTACCCTAGATCAAGATACCACAGGTATTCGTGTAGAAACTGGGGTGGTGAAGGGTAAGAAAAATCAAGAGACAGCCTTCCGTAGTTTTGTTCGTGGATTCTTAAGTAAGAGTAGTGCTAGTATTGATCTTGATTTTGAAACAGGTAATAATATGAAGGGACTTTTGTTCGGCGTTAATATAATGCCTGTGGGCAAAGGTACTTATGTTACCCTAACTCCTGATGAACCCATTATAGCATTTAGGAAGTTTAAGTTTAAGGACAAGAAGAACTGGTTAGTCTTACGCGATGACTTTCGGGTTTTTGCCGACATTGATATGGAAGAAACTCGTCAGATTGGTTTTAAGATGACCTCCAACCTCAAAGATACAACCTCTCTACAAAATATGAATATTGATATTCGGGAGATTCAGCTCAATGACATCACTCGCTTATTCCCATTCTTGCCACAACTCGATGGGGTATTCTCTGCCGAAACACATTATGTGCAAACCGACTCCACATTGCAAGTTTCTACTGAGCTTTTTATAGATAGCCTGCAATACGAGAAAAAGCTTATTGGAGATTTAAGTCTTGGAGCCACATGGTTACCCGATGGCAAAAACTCGGATCTTATCAATATGTACCTTACACATAATCACGATGAAGTCCTGATGGTTGATGGTGTTATCAACAGGGCAGGAGAACAAGATGTGGTTGATGTCAATGCAGTGTTTGAACATTTCCCCTTGAAGGTGGCCAATGTTCTCTTTCCCGAAGGAGAACTTGCTTTAGATGGTGATATTGATGGGCACTTGCATATTACGGGGTCTGCCGATGCACCTAAGATCAACGGAGAGCTTATTTTGGATAGTGTAACGATCTTCTCAAAACAAGCTGGGGCTAAATTTACCCTTGACAGTAGACCAGTGGTAGTCAAAGATAGTAAGATTGTTTTCAATGATTTTGCAATTTATAGTACCGATCAAAACCCATTCAAGATTAATGGAACAGTCGATATTACTAATCTATCCGAACCAGTTATAGACTTAAAACTTACGGCAAGCAACTATACACTAATTAATGCTAAGCGTACTAAGGAGAGTATTCTCTACGGAAAGCTTTTTGTCGGGGTTAATGCGACCGTTAGAGGAACACTCGATGCTTTGAAAATGCGAGGAAACATGTCGGTGTTGGATAATACCGATTTAACCTATGTTCTTACGGAATCTCCTCTTACTGTTCAAGATAGGCTGGGTGATTTGGTTCAGTTTACATCATTTAGGGATACCACTGAGGTGCATACCGATACGATACCTCGAGAACTTGGTGGAATTGATATGGTGATGGCTATTCACATTGATCCATCGGTTCAGTTTAAAGTCGATTTAAGTGCTGATAGGAGTAGTAGAATAGCCTTGCAAGGAGGTGGAGATCTATCGATGCAATACACGCCTCAGGGTGAGTTCTTCCTAAATGGTCGTTATGCCTTAAGTGGGGGTATTATAAAGTATTCATTGCCTGTAATCCCGTCTAAAGAGTTCCAAATATCCAACGATAGTTATATCGAATGGACGGGTAAGGTTGACAATCCTAAGCTCAATTTGCTTGCTTCCGATAGGGTGCGAGCCTCCGTTTCCGAGGCTGATGGGTCTTCTCATATGGTTAACTTTGATGTCATTATTGGGGCCAAAAACAGGTTGGATAATCTTCAACTCGTATTTGATGTCAATGCACCAGATAACTCTACGGTTCAGAATCAGTTGGCTTCTATGGGTCAAGAAGAGCGTAGTAAACAGGCTATAGCATTGCTTGCTACTGGTGTTTATTTGGCAAGCTCTGGTAGTGGAGGAAAGGGTGGTCTTGATATGGGAGCAGCTCTGAATAGTGTGTTGCAAAGTCAAATTAACGCTATTGCTGGTTCATCACTTAAAAATGCAAGCTTGTCGGTAGGTGTTGAAGAGTATGATATGTCTGAAGCAGGTGGAAAACGTACCGATTATAGCTTCAGGTATTCACAGCGATTTTTGAATAACCGATTCCAAATTAGTTTAGGTGGACGAATCAAGACTGGAGTACAAGCCGAAAATGATTTCGACTCCTTTATCGACAACGTTTCGCTAGAATATAGGCTTGATGCTTCGGGCACTCGCTTTGTAAGAATCTTCCATAACAAAAACTACGAAAGTGTGTTGGAGGGAGAGATTACCGAAACTGGTGTAGGTCTTATCCTACGTAAGAAGCTAAATCGTTTGGGTGAGCTGTTTATCTTTAAAAAGAAGAAAAAACAAGAGAAATGAAAAAACACAATACAATAAAAATATTGCAGCAGGTCTTAGGACTATTCTTAGTGAGCTTGATTGTTTTGTCTTCTTGCTCCACCACTAAGAACCTGCCAAAAGGTGAGGTCTTATATACCGGGACTACTAAAACAGATTATGACAAAAAGCCTGCTAATAAAACAGACAATACAGCTCTAGACGAACTTGAGGCTGCTTTATCTAAAGCACCCAATAATAGTTTGTTTGGTAGCTCTAGTCATAGAATCCCCTTTCCTTTCGGTTTGTGGGTGTATAATAGTTTTGTACGTTATGAAAAAGGTTTTGGCAAGTGGATCTTTAATGCTTTCGCCGCTAAGCCTGTATTTATCTCAACCGTTAACCCAGATATTCGGGTTAAGATTGGAACTAATATTCTACATGACTTTGGCTACTTTAATGGCTTGGTAACTTATGATATAGTTCCCAATAAAAAGAACGACCGCAAAGCTAAAATTCATTATACTGTAAACATGGGGCATCCTTATATGGTGGATACCCTGACCTACTATAAGTTTGAGCCCTCTATTCAGAACATTGTTAACTATGCTTCGCGCTGGTCTAAAGTAAAACCTGGAGATCAGTTTAATGTTCTTGACCTTGATGCTGAACGCACACGTGTTAATACGATACTCAGAAACCTTGGTTATTACTATTTTCGCCCCGATTTATTGACCTTTCAAGCAGACACGACACTCGTTGAGGGGGAAGTTAGTTTACGGATGCGTCCGCTACCAGGCTTACCTCCTGAGGCACAGCGTAAGTATTATGTAGCTAAGACTTCTGTAGCCATCTTAGGTAAAAATGGAGAAGAACCTAACGATACGTTGCTTTATAGAGACTTGGATATCTATTATTATAATAAACTCCCCGTACGTCCGAATATGCTTTATCGTTGGGTCAATGCCGATCAATATTCTTCCGATGTCTCTGCCCGTCGTAGAGGTAAGAAAAAACTTTATAGCCAGACTCGTCATATGCGTATGCAAGAGAGGCTGGGGGAAGTCGGTATATTCAAACATATTGAGAGTGAATATGTACCAGTAGGTCCAAAACTTACTAGTGATTCCCTAGATTTGAATATTCGTGCTGCCTTAGAGTTGCCCATGGATGCCGAAATGGATCTTAACGTAACCTCCAAAAGTAATGATCAACTAGGTCCTGGAGCTGTTTTTACCTTAGGTAGAAGAAACGTGTTTGGTGGAGGTGAGAAATGGAATGTTCAACTCAAAGGGTCGTATGAATGGCAGACAGGTACCAATAAGAGTTCTCTGATGAATAGTTATGAGCTGGGGATATCTACTTCTTTGACTTTCCCACGACTCTATTTCCCTAAGTTGCATCGTCGGGAGTTTACGTTCCCTGCGTCAACAACTTTCCAGCTCTATGCCGATCAGCTTAATCGAGCAAAATATTATCGAATCCTCTCGTTTGGAGGAAAGGCTACTTATGATCTGCAACCCAAAAGGACCGTTAGGCACTCGTTTTCTCCGTTGAGGCTAACCTTTAATGTGCTTAAAAGTAGTACTGCTGCGTTCGACTCTATAGCCGAACTCAACCCAGCTCTTTATGTGAGCTTGCAGAATCAGTTTATCCCCGCGATGGAATATGTGTTTACTTACGACAATGCTCCACTTAAAAAGGGAAATAGTCGTCTGTGGTGGCAAAACACCATTGTTTCTTCGGGTAACTTAACCTCACTTGCTTATGCTGCCTTTGGGCAAAGCATCTCTAAAAAAGAAAAGGCACTTTTCGGTTCTCCTTTTGCCCAATTCCTTAAAGTTAACTCCGAGGTCAGGTATCAATGGATACTGAATCGTAATCAATCTATTGCGACTCGTCTTGGTGCAGGTGTGATTTGGTCTTATGGAAACTCGCGAGTAGCTCCTTATAGCGAACAGTTCTATATTGGAGGAGCCAACAGTATCCGTGCTTTTACTGTGCGTAGTGTTGGCCCTGGAGGGTATGTACCCGATAAAAGTAACCGATATTCATTCATTGATCAAACGGGTGATATACGTTTAGAAGCTAATATTGAGTACCGTTTCCGTATTGCTGGTGATCTTCATGGGGCTACCTTTCTTGATGCAGGTAACGTATGGTTGTTAAGAGATGACCCAGGTGTCGATTCCAATGATGCAAGCAGTCGAAACCGTCGAGAAGGTAAATTTAAATTGGCCAATGTACCTAGGCAAATAGCTTTAGGTACAGGGCTTGGCCTGCGTTATGATTTTGGGTTTCTGGTTTTGAGATTCGACTGGGGTGTCGCCCTACACGACCCTTACAAGACGAAAAAGAAAGGTTATTACAATATTGAGAAATTTAAAGATGGGCTGGGATACCACTTCGCTATAGGTTATCCCTTCTAGTTTGTAGTAAAGATTTAATCAAAAAATAAAGACTCTATAATACAATATTTTGTATCTTTGTCTTAATAAAAACTAATCATAAAAACACGATAAATATGAAACCTACATTATTTGTTCTAGCTGCTGGTATGGGAAGCCGATATGGTGGACTTAAACAGTTGGACGGGCTTGGTCCTAACGGAGAAACTATCATGGATTACTCAATTTTCGATGCTATTCGCGGAGGATTTGGTAAGGTGGTTTTTGTTATCCGTAAAGATTTTGAAGCAGATTTCCGTGATATTATTCTTAAGAAATATGCAAACCATATTCCTGTTGAAGTGGTTTTTCAAGACTTAAACGCTTTACCACAGGGCTTTACCTGTCCTGAAGGTAGAACAAAGCCATGGGGTACTAACCATGCTGTACTTATGGGTAAGGATGTTATTCATGAGCCTTTCGCAGTTATCAATGCCGACGATTTTTATGGTAAAGATAGTTTTGAGGTGCTAGGCAAAGAGCTTTCTACTATGACGGGTAAGAAAAACGATTACTGCATGGTTGGTTACCGTGTTGGTAATACGCTTTCTGAAAGTGGTTCTGTTGCGCGTGGTGTGTGCCAGACTAATCCTGAAGGTTATTTGACTTCGGTTGTTGAGCGTACGGCTATTGAGCGTGTTAATGGTAAGGTAACCTTTAACGACGAAAATGGTAAGCCTGTTGTGATTGATGATCACACGCCGGTATCTATGAATATGTGGGGTTTTACACCTGATTATTTTGAGCATTCAGAAGCTTCTTTTGCTGAGTTCTTAAGAGAAAATATGGACAATCCTAAAGCGGAATACTTTATCCCTCTTGTGGTAAATCGTTTGATCACTGAAGGTACTGCTCGTGTGAAGGTTTTGGATACAACAAGCAAATGGTTTGGTGTTACTTATGCTGCCGACCGTCAAGGTGTGGTTGATAAAATTAACGCACTTATCAAATCTGGTGAATATCCTGAAAAACTATTCTAGAGTTTTTCTAAAATATAATAAATTGAAGAGGGGAGCTAAAGCTCCTCTCTTTTTATATGCATATACACCATTAAAACGAGTAGCAGCTTTGCCCCTTGCGAGTAGGTTAGAGCAAGTAAACGAGTAGCTTATTTTGTTGAATTAGAAATTAAGGTAAATTTAATTTCAGTTGTTTAGAATTGACTACCTTTGTAATTATATAAAACTGTCGTAAAAGAGTAATAACGTGATATCTGTAGAAAACTTAAAAGTCGAATTTAATGCCATACCTCTCTTTGAGGATGTATCTTTTGTTGTCAATAACAAAGAAAGAATAGCCCTAGTGGGAAAGAATGGAGCTGGAAAATCAACCATGCTCAAAATTATCGCTGGTCAACAAACCCCCACTGGAGGTTCTGTGGCTAGCCCTAAGGAGGTCACTATTGGCTATCTTCCACAGGTTATGGTTTTGGCTGAAGACAAAACTGTGCGTCAGGAGGCTGAAATGGCTTTTGAACAGATGTCTTATCTACAAGATCTACTAGCCAAAATGACTATTGAAATGACCGAGCGTACCGACTACGAGTCGGAGTCATACCATGACCTAATCGATCGGTTTACCCGTGAGAACGACCGCTTCTTAATGCTTGGCGGAACAAACTACCATGCTGAAGTCGAGCGTACGTTGCTTGGTCTTGGATTTTCTCGTGAAGACTTCGGGCGTCCCACAAAAGAGTTTAGTGGAGGTTGGCGAATGCGTATTGAGTTGGCAAAGCTTTTACTTCAAAAGCCAGACGTATTATTACTCGATGAGCCTACCAATCACCTTGACATAGAGTCTATCCAGTGGCTCGAAAACTTTTTGAGAACTCAAGCTAATGCTGTTATTTTAGTAAGTCACGACCGTGCCTTTATAAATAATGTAACCAATCGTACCATTGAGATTAGCTGTGGACATATATATGACTATAAGGTGAAGTACGACGAATTTATGGTACTTCGTAAGGATAGACGAGAGCAACAGCTTCGAGCCTACGAGAACCAACAAAAACAAATTCAAGAAACCGAAGACTTTATTGAGCGTTTTCGCTATCAAGCCACAAAGGCGATACAGGTTCAAAGTAGAATCAAACAATTAGAAAAAGTTAATCGCATCGAGATTGACGATGAAGATACGGCTATGTTGCGTTTGAAGTTTCCACCAGCTCCGCGGAGTGGGAGTTACCCCGTAATTAGCAAAGATGTAAAGAAGGCATATGGCAATCATCTCGTGTTTGATCATGTTGATTTGGTTATTGAGCGTGGCGATAAAGTGGCTTTTGTAGGAAAAAATGGCGAAGGGAAATCCACCCTTGTCAAATGTATATTAGAGCAAATTGATTTTGAAGGCGAATTAAAGTTAGGACATAATGTTCAGATTGGATATTTTGCTCAAAATCAGGCACAGCTTCTAGCAGACGACTTAACCGTATTCGACACCATTGATCGGGTAGCTGTAGGTGATATTCGGACTAAAATTCGTGACCTGCTTGGTGCCTTTATGTTTGGAGGAGAAGCAAGTGATAAAAAAGTCAAGGTGTTGTCGGGTGGTGAGAGAAGCCGTTTGGCTATGATAAAACTGCTCCTAGAGCCAGTTAACTTCTTAATTCTGGATGAGCCTACCAATCACTTAGACATGCGTTCAAAAGATGTTCTTAAAGAGGCCATACTCGACTTTGATGGCACCGTTGTAGTTGTGAGTCACGACCGTGATTTTCTCGATGGCTTGGTAACTAAGGTCTACGAGTTTGGTGGAGGAAAAGTTAGAGAGCATTTGGGTGGTATTTACGATTTTCTACAAAAGAAAAATATTGATAACTTAAACGATCTACAAGCCGTTCGTCTATCGGCCTCACCAACAAAGTCTGCAGATGGCGAAACTACTCAAGAGCTAAGTGAGACAAAACTCTCTTACGAAGCTCAAAAAGAACTCAACCGCAGACTCCGAAAGATTGAGCGTGACATCAAGGAGTGTGAGAAGAAAATCGAAAAACTTGAAGTCAAAAAAGCTGAGATTGAAACCGTTTTGGCTACACCTCAGGGTGCTTCCGATGTCTCGGTCTATGAGAAATACGAAAAGAATAAACAAGATATTAATGAGATTATGGCTCAGTGGGAAACCTTACTAATGGAACACGAAGAGCTTGAGGCCCAAAAATATTAATCACTAATAACTCAATAATATGAAGTTCAAAAACTGTATCCCCCTTTTTGCTGCATGCTTTATGGCAGCCAGTTGTGGTTCGAACTCTGGTCAAAAAAGCTTGACTTCTGGTGTTCACCCTGAGAATCTTGATACCACGGTTCCTGCTGGAACAAGTTTTTATGATTACGCTTGTGGTGGTTGGATGGCTAGTAATCCGTTGCCTCCAGAATATTCTCGCTTTGGTTCATTCGATCTTTTGGCCGAGAATAACCGTGAGCAGGTCAAGGGTTTGATCGAAAAACTTGCTGCTACTCCGCACGCACAGGGTTCAATAGAGCAAAAAATCGGTGATCTTTATAGTATTGCTATGGATAGTGTGGCTCTGAATGCTGGAGGTGCCAATCCAATTAAAGCAGATCTAGAGCGTATCGCTCAAATCAAAAACAATCAGGAGTTGACTGCTGAATTGGCTCGCTTGAACCAATACGGTCTGTTCCCTTATTTCGCATTATACGTTGGTGCCGATGATAAAAATAGTGTGATGAATATTGTTCACTCTTATCAATCGGGTTTAGGTATGGGTCAACGCGACTACTATCTTGCTTCTGATGAGGCTACAAAGACTATTCGTGAAGCTTATAAAAAGCATATTGCATCCATGTTCGAATTAGCCGGTTTTAGTGCTGAGCAAGCTAAGAAATCTGCTGCAGATGTATATGAGGTAGAGCATCAATTGGCCGAATCATTCTTATCTCCAGTTGAGCTAAGAGATCCTCATGCCAACTATAACATTACCACGATTGATGAGTTACAAACTAAATACGATGCCATTTCTTGGGAAACCTTGTTGACCGATAGTGGTTTTGAAGGCATTGAAACTATTGACGTTGGTCAACCTAAGGCTTTAGAAGCTGCTAATGCATTATTGAAAAAACTCCCTCTAGATAAGCATAAAGCTTATTTGGAATGGAATGTCATCAATTCGGCTGCTTCGTTCTTAAGTGATGATTTCAATAATCAAAACTTCGAATTTTATGGCAAAATAATGTCAGGTACAGAGAAGATGCAACCTCGCTGGAAGCGTGCTGTTAGTACAGTTAACGGTTCTTTGGGTGAAGCTGTAGGACAAATGTATGTTGAGGCCTACTTCCCACCAGCAGCCAAACAACGTATGGTTGACTTGGTTTCTAACCTACAGACAGCTTTAGGAGAGCGTATCAACGGACTCGACTGGATGGGTGAAGAGACTAAGGTTAAAGCCTTAGAAAAATTAAATACTTTCCACGTAAAGATTGGATACCCCGACAAATGGAAAGATTTCTCTACTTTGCCTATCGAAAAAGATAGCTATTGGGATAATATAAAACGTGCAAATGCTTGGGAACATAAAGAGATGGTTGCTAAAGCGGGTAAGCCTGTTGATAAAGACGAATGGTTTATGAGCCCACAAACAGTCAATGCTTATTACAACCCAACTACAAACGAAATTTGTTTTCCTGCAGGAATTTTGCAATACCCATTCTTCGATATGGAAGCTGATGATGCATTCAACTATGGAGCTATTGGTGTTGTTATTGGTCACGAAATGACACACGGATTTGATGACCAAGGACGTCAATATGACAAAGATGGTAACCTGAAAGATTGGTGGACCGAGGAAGACGGAAAAAACTTCGAAGCTCGTGCTAAGGTAATGGCCGACTTCTTCGATAACATCGAGGTTGCTCCAGGTGTATTTGCTAATGGTGAGTTCACTCTTGGTGAAAATATTGCCGATCATGGAGGTCTTCAGGTTTCGTACCAAGCTTTTAAAGAAGCTACCAAAAATCAGCCATTAGAAAGCAAAGATGGATTTACTCCAGAACAGCGATTCTTCTTGGCCTACGCCAATGTTTGGGCTGGTAATATCCGTCCTGAAGAGATTTTAAATCGTACCAAAACCGACCCACACTCATTGGGTAGATGGCGAGTAGACGGTGCACTGCCTCATATTGACAATTGGTATACAGCTTTTGGTATAACTGAAACAGATTCACTTTTTGTGCCAAAGGACAAACGAGTGTCTATTTGGTAATTAAGTATCCAATAATTTATAAAAAGACTCTTTTTTAAAATAGAAAAAGAGTCTTTTTTGTCAGTAAATCGTAAGCCCTTTATTACTCGTCATAAACAAATTTTCGTAACTTTGTAATTCAATCACCTAATTTGTAATTCTGATGTCTACGAACAAGAAAATTAAGAAAGCACTTATCTCGGTTTTTAATAAAAATGGACTCGACGTAATTTTGTCTCGACTTAATGATGAGGGAGTTAAATTTGTTTCAACTGGTGGTACTCGCCAATTTATTGAATCTTTAGGCTACAACTGCCAAGCGGTAGAGGACTTAACGCAGTACCCTTCAATTTTGGGAGGACGAGTGAAAACTTTGCACCCTAAAATATTTGGAGGAATCTTATCTCGAAGAGATTTCGAAAGTGATCAAGCTGAGTTGGCTCGCTACGAAATTGATGAGATAGATTTAGTTATAGTTGATCTTTACCCCTTTGAAGATACCGTTAAGTCTGGTGCTGATGAGGTTAGTTGTATTGAGAAAATTGACATAGGTGGAATTTCTTTAATTAGAGCTGCAGCAAAAAATTACAAAGATGTTGTTATTATCCCTTCTCAAGAACAGTATATGCCATTCTTGGATATGCTTACTGAGCATGGAGCAGTAACCTCATTGGAAGAGCGTCGTTGGTTGGCAAAACAAGCTTTTAAAGTTTCGTCATATTACGACTCCTCTATCTTCAACTATTTTGATGGTGAAGATAGTTCAGCCTTCCGTTGCGCTGCCGACACAATGAAGACTTTAAGATACGGTGAAAATCCGCACCAAAAAGCGGCTTTTTATGGTGATTTAGAATCAATGTTTGACCAAATTCATGGTAAGGAAATTAGTTATAATAACTTGCTCGACATCAATGCTGCTGTTGAGTTAATCGATGAATTCGAAGACTTAACTTTTGCAGTCTTAAAACATAATAATGCTTGTGGCATAGCTTCTCGATCTTCAGTGGTCGAAGCTTGGCAAACTGCATTGGCTTGTGATCCAGTTTCTGCCTTTGGTGGTGTACTGGTAACTAATGGTGTTGTTGATAAAGCTACGGCTTTAGAGATTGATAAAATATTTTTCGAGGTCATTATTGCTCCCGACTACGATGTGGATGCTCTTGAGATTCTAGGTCATAAAAAGAATCGTATAATTCTTGTTCGAAAAGATATAAGCCTGCCCAAAAAACAATTTCGTTCCGTACTCAATGGAGTATTGGTTCAAGAAAAAGATTTGAAGGTTGAGGTTCTAGATGATTTAAAAGTGGTGACTGAAGCTGAGCCTACGGATTCTCAGCTATTGGATTTGCTCTTTGCCAATAAAGTGGTAAAAAACAGTAAATCAAATGCTATTGTTTTAGCTAAAGATCAACAGTTATTTGCTAGTGGGGTTGGTCAAACCTCACGTGTTGATGCCTTAAAGCAGGCAATTGAAAAAGCTAAAGCTTTTGGCTTTGACCTAAATGGTGCTGTAATGGCTTCTGATGCATTCTTCCCTTTTGCCGACTGTGTCGAGCTTGCTGGAGATGAAGGAATAAAAGCGGTAATCCAACCGGGAGGCTCTATACGTGACCAAGAGTCTTTTGACTATTGCAATGCAAATGGAATGTCTATGGTGATAACTGGTTTTAGACATTTCAAGCATTAATATTTTTACTAATTAAGGATTAAAGAATTTTTATGGGAATATTTTCTTTTACTCAAGAAATAGCTATGGATCTTGGAACAGCAAATACCATTATTATAAGTAATGGTAAGGTTGTTGTTGATGAGCCCTCTGTAGTAGCCCTTGACCGCAGAACAAACAAGATGATTGCGGTTGGGAACAAGGCGAAGATGATGCATGAAAAGACGCATGACAATATTCGAACAGTCCGCCCTCTTAAAGATGGTGTGATTGCCGACTTTGATGCTTGCGAAAAGATGATAAGTGGAATGATGGCTATGGTAAACCCTGGTCGCCGCTTGTTTCGTCCGAGCTTGAGAATGGTTATTGGTGTTCCTTCAGGTAGTACTGATGTGGAGCTAAGAGCTGTGCACGATTCTGCTGAAAGAGCCAACGGTCGTGAAGTATATCTACTTTTTGAACCTATGGCAGCTGCTATAGGTGTGGGTATTGATGTTGAGTTGCCCGAAGGTAACATGATTGTTGATATAGGTGGTGGTTCTACAGAAATTGCTGTAATCTCACTTGGTGGTATTGTCTCGAACAGCTCCATTCGTGTTGCTGGCGATGACCTGACTACCGATATTCAAGAATACATGAATAGACAACACAATGTTAAGGTGAGTGAGCGTATGGCCGAACGTATTAAAATTCATGTGGGTGCTGCTTTGCCTGATCTAGGCGAGAATGCTCCTGTAGATTATATCGTACACGGTCCAAACCGTATTACTGCTTTACCTATGGAGGTACCCGTTAGTTACCAGGAGGTTGCACACTGTCTAGATAAAACAATTTCTAAGATTGAAGCGGCTATTCTTAATGCACTCGAGAACACTCCTCCTGAGCTTTATGCAGATATCGTTCAGAATGGTATTTATCTTACGGGTGGTGGAGCTTTGCTTAGAGGTTTAGATAAGAGGTTGAACGACAAGTTTAATATACCTTTTCAAGTTGCTGAAGATCCCCTACACTCTGTAGCTATGGGAACTGGTATAGCACTTAAGAATGTTGATAAATTCTCGTTCTTGTTTTAAAACGAGTTTCTAACCAAGAATTTTAGTAGAGTTCAAAACCTATACTACATAAGTGTAAATGCGCAAACTATTACAGTTTCTACATCAATATAATTACTGGTTCCTCTTTATTATTTTAGAGGTAACCAGTTTTATTTTGATTTTTAAGTACAATAACTACCAACACAGTGTTTATCTGACTTCAGCCAACACTGCAACAGGCAAAATGTACGAATGGAAATCAACAGTGACTTCTTATTTTCACCTTAAATCTATAAATGAAGATTTACTTGATAGGAATATTGAGCTCGAAAAGAAAATAGCCAATTTACAGGCAACTATTCGTGAGGAATATTCTCTTGAAGAGGATCATCGTTTGCTTGATGATGTAGTAACTTCCAAGTATAAGTTTTTTAAAGCCCATGTGGTTCAAAATAGCTTGAACAGCGCTAATAACTTTATAACCTTAGACAAAGGCTCCTTAGATGGCATTCGTCCAGAAATGGGAGTCATTGACGGTAATGGGGTAGTTGGCATTGTTTATAAAACATCACCACACTATTCGTGGGTGATGTCACTTCTAAACACTAAGAGTAACATAAGCTGTAAGATCGCAGGCAATAACTATTTTGGAAATCTAACTTGGGAGTATGGAGATGTGGGCTATGCCTATCTTCGAGATTTACCCCGCCATGCCACCTTTAGCTTAGGAGATACTATCGTAACTAGTGGATTCTCTGCTATTTTCCCTGAAGGCATATTGGTAGGGACCATAGATGATATGAGTGATATTGATGATGGATTTTCGTTTTATCTCAAAGTGAAGTTATCGGTTGACTTTGGTAAACTCGATGGTGTGAGAGTGATTGAGAATGAAGATTTGATGGAACGTAAACAATTAGGAGAAGACTAAAATGGCCGCACGATATATAAATTACATCCTTTGGTTTTTTGGGCTATTGATTGTTCAAGTATTGCTTTTGAATAATGTTTTGGTTTTTGGCTATGCTACCCCTTATCTTTATATTTACTTGCTGTTTTTTATGGATTCCTCTTTGGTATCTAGGAATCAGCTGATGGTTTGGGCATTCTTTTTGGGATTAGGTGTCGATATAGGTTCAAATACGTTGGGTATGAATGCAGCTGCAGCCGTACTATTGGCTTTTTCAAGACCAATGCTTATTAGTATGTTTTGTCAAGTCAACGACGACGCTAATAACTTCAGACCATCAATTCGTAATATGGGAGTTGCAGGTTATCTGAAATATTTATCACTAGGAGTGTTAATTCATCATATAGCTCTTCTTTCAATAGAGTTTTTTAAAATTAGTTCATTATCCATGCTTTCGCTGCGCATCATAGGTAGTGCTATACTTACCACTATTTGTATCTTTGCAATCGAAAGAATACGCAATAATTAATGTCAAAGCACCAATACCAAAATAGAAAATTCGTGATAGCAGGTATCGCGATAGGTATTGTTCTTGTTTTTATCATTCAACTTTTTTCACTTCAAGTAGCTACAGATCGTTATAAAAAGAATGCTGACAGTAATGCCTTCCTTAAAAAAACGATTTATCCCTCTAGAGGTGCAATATATGATAGAAACGGAGAACTACTTGTCTTCAATGAGCCCTCCTATGATGTTGCTATTATTCCTCGTGAGATTGTAGATCTAGACACGCTGGATTTGTGCAGTACCTTGTCAATTACTAAAGAGTACTTTGATGAACGTGTAGCTAAAATGAAAGATAGAAGGTTGAATCCTGGGTATTCTGTTTTTACCCCACAACTATTTATGACTCAGCTAACGGTCGAAGAGTCGGCTGTTTTTCAAGAAAAACTATTTAAATTTCCTGGCTTTTACATCCAACGACGAGATACTCGTAAATATGCCCATAATTCAGCAGCTCATGCACTAGGGGATATTGGAGAGGTTTCTAAGCGTGATATTGCTAACGATGATTATTATACTCGAGGTGATTATATAGGTCGTCAAGGTGTAGAGCGATCTTATGAAAAGCAGTTACGGGGGACCAAAGGTTTAGAGGTGTTACTTCGTGATGCTCACGGACGTATTCAAGGAAAATATAAAGGAGGAGAGCTTGATATTAAGGCTGCTCCAGGAAAAGACTTAACCTTGAGTCTTGATATAGAATTGCAAATGTTTGGAGAGAAGCTGATGCAAGGTAAGTTGGGGAGTATTGTTGCAATAGAACCCTCGACTGGTGAAATTTTATGTCTGGTTTCGTCTCCTTCTTTTGATCCTTCATCAATGGTGGGCCGTAAGCGTGGAATAAGCCATCGTGATCTTCAGCGTGACCCAACCAAGCCACTTTTTAATCGTTCAATAATGGCGACTTATCCTCCAGCATCTGTTTTTAAGGTGGCACAAGGGGCTATATTTTTACAAGAAAACATTGTAGATGTCAATACAACTTTTCCTTGCTATCATGGCTTTGTAGTGCCAGGCTTGCGTGTTGGTTGCCATACTCATCCATCTCCTGTAGCTTTTAAAGGTGCAATATCGACCTCTTGTAACTCTTACTTTTGTTGGGGTCTCTATAAAATGATAGATAATCGAAAATATAAATCTCCAGCTGAAGCGCTTACCGTTTGGAAAGACCATATGGTCACAATGGGTTTTGGTTACGCTCTTGGTGTGGACTTACCTGGTGAGAAGAGAGGCTTAATTCCTAATGCTCAATTTTATGATAAAATATACGGTGAAGGTAAGTGGAACGGACTCCGTATTATTCATACAGCTATAGGACAGGGGGAAATCTTATTGACACCTATTCAAATAGCTAATTTAAGTGCTACCATAGCCAATCGCGGTCACTACTATGTACCCCATATTGTTAAGTCGGTCAAAAATGATACGATTAGCCAGCTATACCGCACACCAAAACACACAAGCATTGATCCACACTACTACGATTATATTGTCGAGGGGATGCGTGGAGCTGTAATTGGTAGTGCCTATGGTAGTACTGCTCGAAGAGCAAATATTCCAGGCATTGAGGTTTGTGGTAAAACAGGTACTGCTCAAAATCGAGGTCGTGACCACTCCGTTTTTATGGGTTTTGCACCCATGGAGAATGCGGAAATAGCAATCTCGGTTTACGTCGAGCATGGAGGTTTTGGAGCTACTTCTGCTGTACCTATTGCAGCCTTAATGATAGAGAAATATTTAGACGGAACCATTGCTCAGGAACGCGACTATTTGGTTGACGAAATTAGTAAAACTAACTTAATCCCCTATGATCTCAAAAAGTACTAGTATTTGGAAAGCACTAGACTGGTGGACAGTTTTATTATATGTCCTATTGGTTGTATGTGGTTGGCTCAGTGTTTGTGGTGCTAGCTATGAATATGGAAACCCCGATTTTATCGATTATTCTACTCGTGCTGGTAAGCAACTTCTGTGGATAACTTGTTCTTTTGGGTTGGCTTTTGTCCTTCTGATGCTTGATGATTCATTCTATCGGAACTTCTCCTATGTCTTTTACATTGGGATGATTCTGCTGATGATAGTCACCATCTTCGTGGCTCCTGATGTCAAAGGGTCGAGGTCCTGGCTTGTATTTGGTCCTATAAGTTTGCAGCCTGCCGAGTTTGGTAAGTTTGCTACAGCCTTGGCTTTAGCTAGGTTTATGAATAGTCGGACTTTCTCAATGAAGAAACTTGCCGATGTACTGATTTTAGCCTTGATTATTATTTTACCCATTGCTTTAATTATACTTCAAAAAGAGACGGGTTCAGCTTTAGTCTATTTTACCTTCTTTCTGATGTTATATCGTGAGGGGATGCCTGGCGTAGTCCTGTTTTTAGCAATAGCTTCTGTGCTCTACTTTATTGTTGGTATTCGGTTTGATGAAGAGTATTTTGCCAACTCAACCGTTTCGATAGGGGAGTTTAGTGTATTGGTTCTTTCACTGTTTTTTACGAGTTGTCTAGCTTGGGTCTTTCGTCGAAAGAAGTCAGTCTCACTTTTTATTCTTTTTGTTTCTACTTTTATTGTAGGAGTTAGTTACTTGATTTCGAAATACCTTATTCCATTTAATTTTATATATTCCGTTTATCTATGTTGCTTGATTGCGATAACCTACTTGATTATCATCTCTATTAAGAGCCGTAAGTGGGGGTATAGTTTGATAGCCTTATTTTTGGTTGGTTCTATTAGTTTTTTATACTCGATAGATTACGTATTCGACAATGTGCTCGAATCTCATCAGCGTGTGCGTATTGAAATTGTTTTGGGTATGGATGAAGATCTATCGGGTGCGGGATATAACGTAAATCAATCTAAGATTGCAATTGGTTCAGGTGGGCTTACAGGTAAGGGCTTCCTTAATGGAACTCAGACGAAACTGAAGTATGTGCCCGAGCAAGATACTGACTTTATTTTCTGTACTGTGGGTGAGGAGCTTGGTTTTGTAGGCTCATCATTGATACTGCTCCTATACTTGCTTTTGATCTTGCGTCTGATTGTTTTAGCCGAAAGACAGACTTCTACATTCTGTAGGGTCTATGGTTATTGTGTATTGAGTATTTTCCTTTTCCATCTATTTATCAATATTGGGATGGTTTTAGGGCTAACTCCAGTAATTGGAATACCACTGCCATTTTTGAGTTATGGTGGATCTTCGCTTTGGGGATTTACTATTCTTCTGTTTGTTTTTCTTCGTTTGGATGCAGGTCGTGCGCATCGTCTGCATGGGTAATTCGTATACCAACATCCTCTATGCCTACAAGGGCTGAATCATTCATCAGATGATAAATATAAATTTGATTTGACTTGGCTTTCTGAGGTCTATTAATGGTTTTATAGCTCTTAGAGGTTTGATAGAGTTTACCCAACGTACTGCCTTTTGAGCGCCCATCAGAATGGGTAAGTGATAGCTTTAGTGTATCAACCTTATAATATGTAGAGTCGGATAGACTCTCTCTTATGGCTAGGTATAAATCACTGTATGGATATTCTGATGTAAATCTTACTTCAACCTGTAGAGCTGCATGCTCTGGAATATTTTGAATCTCATAAACTAAAGAATCAGTCTTACTCCAACTGCCTTCGCTTATGGAGTAAAACTGATGATAAGTTTTATAATCGCTACATGCTGAAATTAAGAATATAATTACAGATAGCAGGGTAAATTTACTTTTGCTCACTACTATTGTTGCTTCCTTCGTTTGTGTTTCGACCTCTTCGGTTATTTGGTCTTCTATATTTTCTTTTATTATTAGGAGCTTGAGCCTCTTTAGATGGATTGCTGTCTGCTTCTCTTTTAACAGGACGAGGTCTGTTGGGTCTGCGACGTTCTGTGTTTTGAGGTGCTACTTGCGCCTGATCTTTGCCTGATTCTTCTGTTTGTTTAGCTTCTCCTCTGCTGTTATTCTTTTGAATAACCTTTTTGTTGTTGCTCTTGCGTTTTCCTGAAGGCTTTTCTTTTTTACTTGGATCGAAGCGAGTTAAGCTCTCTTGGTCAAGTAAGTCTTTGGATTTGGATGTTGACTCCTCTTCCACAGGATCAATATTTAGAGCTGGTTTACGGCCTTTTTTGTTCTGATATATAATATCGAAAGCTTGTTGACCAGTTATGGTCACTAAGTTTTCAGGAGCATACTTGTGTGTAGAATAGCTAATCATTCCATTTAGAATATCGGCTTTGAAAAAGAAGTAATCCGCATCTTTAGTCTCAAGTACAACCTCGCGTGAAGGCATTTTACGTTGTGCTTCTACATAGGCATCTACCTCGTAGTTTAAACAGCACTTTAGCTTAGCACATTGGCCCGCTAGTTTTTGTGGGTTTAGTGAAATGTCTTGAATTCGTGCTGCATTGGTAGATACAGATATGAAGTTTCGCATCCACGAAGCACAGCAAAGTTCTCTACCACACGGGCCGATACCACCAATTCTACCTGCTTCTTGGCGTGCACCAATCTGCTTCATTTCAATTCGTATTCTGAATTCGCCAGCTAAGTCTTTTATCAGTTGTCTAAAATCGACACGGCCATCTGCAATATAGTAGAAAATAGCTTTGTTTCCATCTCCTTGATATTCGACATCACCAATTTTCATATCTAGGTTAAGTCGGGCAGCGATTTCTCTCGACTTGATCATGGTATTGTGTTCTTTAGCTTTTGCCTCTTCGTACTTTTCTAAGTCTACAGGTTTAGCTATTCTGTAAATTCGCTTAACCTCTGCATTTGGATGTCCGTTAGCTTTTTTCATTTGTAGCTGAACAAGTTTTCCGGTCAGGGTAACAACACCTATGTCGTGCCCAGGACTAGCTTCTACAGCCACGATGTCGCCTTTTCGAAGATCTATCTTATTACTGTTTTTATAATAATCCTTTCGGGTGTTTTTAAACTGAACTTCGACCATGTCTGAGTTTTCCGTATTTCCCGGAACGTCAGCCAACCAATCGTAGGTATTAAGTTTGTTTGTAGGACGGGATACTCCTTTGTATGAGAGAGCTCCACTTCCATTATATAGCTTGAAATCCATAAATTAATTTTATTATTGTTTGATTTGAACAATCAATTTCAATGCTAAGTCAAAAAAGACCATCTTAGCATTGGCATTTTGTTCTATATGTTGTTGAGCCCGATTAAACTCTTTCATGATGTTGATGATATTTCTTTCATTAATAAACGGAGAAAAGTTTTTAGAAAATCGCTTCTCTTCGTCGTTCATGTAGTTTAGTTCTGGTCTTTGTATATTGTATATAAAGTTTTCTCGAATCATATATTGACAATAGGTCAATAATTGTTTCTGCTTTTCGCGACCTAATGCAGCTACTTGCTCACTCCAAGCCTTAATTTCTTTGACCTTTTTGGCATAAGCATTTCGCATGATATTAATAAACAGCTCTAAAAATAAGCTTTTATCTTCATTCAATTGAATTTCAGCCAGTGCTTTATTTAAACTGCCCTCAGAAATATGTGCGATAGATTTACTAAGGGTAGGGTCGATACCGTAATTTTGTTGTAGGTAGCCTGCTATTTCTTCACTTTTTAGTTTAGGAATATCAATGCGTTGGGTTCTACTTAATATAGTGGGGAGTAATAGCTCAGGTTCTTGAGATACTAAAATAAAGATTGTATTCTTCGGAGGCTCTTCAAAAAGCTTGAGAAGCTTATTGGCGCAAACCGTATGCATTTTTTCGGGTAGCCAGATAATGGTTGTTTTATATTTACCCTGGCTCGACTTGAAGGATAGCTTCTCCAGTAGCGATTCACTCTCTTTGGCATAAATTATTCCCTGAGCATTTTCGGCTTGAATATAATTCAACCATTGCTCTAACGTAAAATATGGGGTGCTTAAGACAAAGCGTCTCCAGTCGGCAAGATAATCATCGCATATTTTAGCTTTAATCACAGGAAATATAAAATGTAAGTCGGGATGAATTAGTTTGTTGAATTTGATACAAGAGGGGCAAACTCCACAACTATCACTAGCGCCAGGATGTTCGCAATTGAGGTAGCGTGCGTAAGCGAGTGCTAACTCAAATGCACCGACCCCTTTGGCTGAGCAAAACAATTGGGTATGTGCCACTCTTCCTTCCTTGTATTGGAGGAGAAGTTCTTGTTTAATTCTATCTTGACCTAAAATATCTTTGAAATACATAATTCTTGCTGGTGTGAGTCTGGATAAATTTGGTATGCTTAATGATCCAAATCTCAACAAAAATACTAAAATCCGTGAAGCTTCATAGGCAACTTAGTACTTAAATTATAATCTAAGCGGCTTAAAAGTGATTATTTATCAGTTCTAATTTTCTTTTGATCTTGTATTAGGTCAACATTCGAGTATCCTTTTGAGTTTTATTGTGACGATTTGGTTTTACATGTAGCATGTGCTAAATTCTTAATCAGGGTTTACAGTAAATTAAAATGAGCTACTGGTTTGACCACTTCGACTTACTCGGAGCCCCCAAGCGAGTAGCTCATTTTATATTTCCACCGTAGTGGTTTTACTGCAACAGTGCAGTCAAAAAATAAACTTTATATAATAAGGAGTAGTAAAGGACGGATAGTGGCACTATTGAAAAC
>QXGG01080888.1_pt1 | contig 34887 bp, 38 predicted proteins | sample 1982491 | NCBI WGS metagenome assembly QXGG01 (sample SAMN09924614, study PRJNA488089) | Wastewater metagenome, whole genome shotgun sequencing project. | isolation source: South African research farm wastewater | place: South Africa: Irene, Agricultural Research Council, Animal Production...
ACGCTGGCGTTCCTGAGCGTGTTCCTGTTCATCCCCTTGGCTGCCGTCTTTACCGAAGCATTGCGCAAGGGTCTGGATACCTATTTTGCGGCGTTGACCGAACCCGATGCGGTCGCCGCCATCAAGCTGACCTTGCTGGCTACCGCTATCGCCGTACCGCTCAACCTGGTATTCGGCGTGGCGGCCGCCTGGGCCATCGCCAAGTTCGAGTTCAAGGGCAAGAGCATTCTCATCACGCTGATCGACCTGCCGTTCGCCGTCTCACCTGTCATCGCCGGTTTGATCTACGTTCTGATCTTCGGCCTGCAGGGCTGGTTCGGCGCCTGGCTGCTCGCACACGACTACAAGGTGATTTTCGCCGTGCCCGGCATCGTGCTGGCAACGATCTTCGTCACCTTTCCCTTCGTCGCGCGCGAGCTGATTCCGCTGATGCAGGCACAGGGCAAGGAGGAAGAAGAGGCCGGCCTGGTACTGGGCGCTTCCGGCTGGCAGATCCTCTGGCGCATCACGCTGCCCAACGTCAAATGGGGGCTGCTCTACGGCGTGATCCTGACCAATGCCCGCGCCATGGGCGAGTTCGGCGCCGTCTCGGTGGTTTCCGGCCACATCCGCGGCCTGACCAACACCATGCCGCTACACGTGGAGATCCTCTACAACGAATACAACTATGCGGCCGCGTTCGCCGTCGCCTCGTTGCTGGCCTTCCTGGCGCTGGTCACGGTGGCGCTGAAGAGCTTTATCGAATGGAAGATCGAGCGCGACGCCAGTAACGAAGAAAAACTCTCCGAGCAATAACGAGGTAAACCATGAGTATCGAAATCAGAAACATCACCAAGCAGTTCGGCCAGTTCAATGCCCTCAACAACGTCAGTCTCGAGGTACCGAGCGGAGAACTGGTCGCCCTGCTCGGCCCATCCGGTTGCGGCAAGACCACGCTGTTGCGCATCATCGCCGGCCTGGAAAACAGCGACAGAGGCAGCATCCTGTTCCACGGCGAGGAAGCCACGGACCGCGACGTGCGCGAGCGCCAGGTTGGCTTCGTGTTCCAGCACTACGCGCTGTTCCGCCACATGACCGTATTCGAGAACGTCGCCTTTGGCCTGCGCGTGCGCCCGAAGAAAACCCGCCCGACCGAGGCCGAAATCCACAGGCGCGTGCACGAACTGCTGAATCTGGTGCAACTGGACTGGCTGGCGGACCGCTACCCGCCACAACTTTCCGGCGGCCAGCGTCAGCGCATCGCGCTGGCCCGGGCGCTGGCGGTCGAACCCAAGGTGCTTCTGCTGGACGAGCCGTTCGGCGCGCTCGATGCCAAGGTACGCAAGGACCTGCGCCGCTGGCTGCGCCGCTTGCACGACGAACTGCACATCACCAGCGTCTTCGTCACGCACGATCAGGAAGAGGCGCTGGAAGTGGCTGACCGTATCGTCGTCATGAACCAGGGCAATGTCGAGCAGATCGGCACGCCACAGGAAGTCTATGATCACCCGGCCTCACCCTTCGTCTATCAGTTCCTCGGCAACGTCAACCTGTTCCAGAGCCGCGTGCACGCCGGTCGCGCCCATATCGGCGAGATCGAGATCGAACTCGATGGTCACCGGGAGACAGAAGACAGCGCTGCCTCGGCCTACGTGCGTCCTCACGATATCGACATCCGCAAGACCCGCGGGGACAATCCGTCGTTCGAGGCGACCATCAGCTACATCCACTCGCTGGGGCCGCTGGTCCGGCTTGAACTGCAACGCGCTGACCACACCGATATCGTTGAGGCCGAACTGACGCGAGAACGCTTCAGGGAACTCGACATCAGCATCGGGCAGACCGTGTTCATCAGCCCGAGAAATGTACGGGTCTTTCTGCAACAGCCAGCCTGACCGGATGATAGGCTAAGGCATAACGTAAAGCCGAAACACCGGCTTTACGTTATAATCCGGTCACTTAGCTGATTGGATTCAGGCCTTACCTCTAATGATCAAAAAATTGCTGCAACGGGTATTCAACCCCGGCAAGAAGAAAGCTGGCAAAAAGCCGGCCGGCAACCCTCACCAGAACGCGCAGATCATCCCTCATCGCATCCACGGCATCGACCGCAAGCTGCTCAGCTCCGCCGCGTTGAAGACCACCGAAGGTTTGCAAAAAGCCGGTTTCGAGGCTTATGTGGTCGGCGGTGCCGTGCGCGACTTGCTGCTGAACCGCGCCCCCAAGGATTTCGACGTCGCCACCAATGCCACGCCGGAGGAGGTCAACCGCATCTTCCGCCGCTCGCGCATCATCGGCCGCCGTTTCCGCCTGGTGCATGTCATGTTCGGCAGCGAAACCATCGAAGTCTCGACTTTCCGCGGCAGCCATCTGGCCGAGAGCGACCATGCCAAGACCGCCGAGAGCGGGCGCATCCTGCGGGACAACGTGTTCGGCAACCAGGAAGAAGATGCACTTCGCCGTGACTTCACCGCCAACGCCCTCTACTACGACCCGGCCACCGAGGAGGTGCTGGATTTCCACAACGGCGTCGCCGACATCAAGGCCGGCGTGCTGCGCATTATCGGTGACCCGACCACCCGCTACCGCGAAGACCCGGTGCGCATGCTGCGCGCCGTACGCCTCTCAGCCAAGCTCGGCCTCAAGCTGGACCGTGCCACCGAGAAACCGATCCCGCAAATGGCCGACTTGTTGAAGGACGTGCCTGAGTCGCGCCTGTTCGACGAGATGCTGAAGCTGTTCCTCTCCGGCCACGCCATGGAAAGCGCGCGCGAACTGCGCAAGCACGGCCTGCATCACGGCCTCTTGCCGCTGCTCGACGTGGCGCTGGAACAGCCGCTGGGCGAACGCTTCGTCACGCTGGCACTGCAGAACACCGACGACCGCGTGCTTTCGGACAAGCCGGTATCGCCCAGCTTTCTATTTGCCACCTTGCTCTGGCACGAAGTACTCACGGCCTGGAACCGCATCCAGGCGCAAGGCGAACGTCCGATCCCGGCGCTGCAACTGGCGATGAACGAAGTCTGCGACATTCAGGCCGAAAAACTCGCCATCCACAAACGCTACAGCAGCACCATGCGCGAGATCTGGGGCATGCAACCGCGTTTCGATCAGCGCGGCGGCAAGCGGCCCTACAGCTTGATCGAACACCCGCGCTTCCGCGCTGCATACGACTTCCTGCTGCTGCGCTGCGAATCCGGCGAAGTACCGGCCGAACTCGGCCAGTGGTGGACAGACTTCGCCCATGCCGATGGCGAGGCACGTGCCGCCATGCTGCTGCCGGACACCCAACCGAAAAAGCGCCGCCGTCGCCGGCGCACCAAATCCGCAGGCGGTCAGTCGGATGCCGGAGGCCAGGTGGCATGAGTCGCGCCTTCGTCGCGCTCGGCAGCAATCTGAACTCGCCGGCGCACCAGATCATGAAGGCCTTCGACGAACTCGACGCCATTCCGCGGACCGAGGTGGTGCAACGATCCTCGCTCTACCGCACAGCGCCGCTGGGTTACGAAGACCAGCCGGACTTCATGAACGCCGTGGTCGAACTGAAAACCGCGCTGGCGCCGGAAAAACTGCTCGATTACCTGCTGGCGATCGAGAATCTGCACGGCCGCGAGCGGCCTTTTCCCAATGCACCGCGGCCGCTCGACCTCGATTTGTTGCTTTACGATGACGTGCGCATGCAGACCGAAACACTGACGCTGCCACATCCGCGCATGCACACACGCGGCTTTGTGCTGCTACCATTGGCAGAAATCGCGCCGGATCTGGTCATTTCCGACCCGGATCTGGAGGGTCGCACGGTGGCAGAATTGGCCGCAGCCTGCCCTGATCAGGGCGTGACCAGAACGACCCTTTGAAACAACGGCGCGACAGGCTATGAGCATCCCGCAATGACCATCATCAAGACCGATTTAACCGACCGCTATCCGCACATCGTCATCGAAGGCCCGATTGGCAGCGGCAAGACCACGCTAGCGCGCAAGTTGGCCGATCGCTACGCGGCGACGCTGCTGCTGGAAAACGCCGAGGCCAACCCTTTTCTGCCGCGCTTCTACCAGGACGTGCAGCGCTATGCACTGCCGACCCAGCTGTTCTTCCTGTTCCAGCGCGCCGGCCAGTTGGGCGACCTGACCCAACGCGACATGTTCGCCTCCGCCACCATCGCCGATTTCTTCCTGGAAAAGGACCCGATCTTCGCCCGCCTCAACCTCGACGATGAGGAATTCGCGCTCTACCGGCAGATCTACAAGCACCTGCAACTGAAGGCGTCGACGCCGGATCTGGTCATCTACCTGCAGACCCCGGTCGACGCCCTACTCGACCGCATCGCCCAGCGCAACATCAACTATGAACAGGAGATTCCGCGCGAATACCTGGCGCGGCTGGCCGATGCCTACAGCGAATTCTTCCATCAGTACGATGCCTCGCCCATCCTCATCGTCAACAACGAGAAGCTCAACATCGCCGCTGATGAGGCCTCGCTCGACATGCTGATCGAACGCGCGCTGCAGATCCGCAGCCGGCGCGAATTCTTCAACCCCAGTCTGGAGTAGCAGATGACTGCCACCACCCTGACCACGCTGCAGAACATGAAACGGCAGGGCGAAAAAATCGCCGTACTGACCTGCTATGACGCGAGCTTTGCCGCCTTGCTGGAGAACGCGGGCGTCGACGTGCTGCTGGTCGGCGATTCGCTCGGCATGGTACTGCAAGGTGCCAACAGCACGCTGGCTGTCACGCTGCACGACATGCAGTACCACACCCGTTGCGTCGCCCAGGGCGCGAAGACCGCCTATATCGTCAGCGACATGCCCTTCGGCAGCTACCAGCAGAACCCGGAACAAGCATTGCGCAACGCCACCCGACTGATGGCGAGCGGCGCGCAAATGGTGAAACTGGAAGGCGGTGCGGTGATGGCGGAAACCGTGCGCTTTTTGACCCAGCGCGGCATCCCGGTTTGCGGCCATCTGGGCCTGACCCCGCAATCGGTGCATCAACTCGGCGGCTACCGCGTACAGGGCCGCGACGAGGCGACCGCCGCCCAACTGCTGGCCGACGCGAAAGCGCTGGCCGACGCCGGTGCAGGACTGCTGGTGCTGGAAATGGTGCCGGCAACGCTGGCGCGGGAAATCACGGCGGCCATCGGTGTCCCGACCATCGGCATCGGCGCCGGACCGGATTGCGACGGCCAGGTGCTGGTGCTGCAGGACATGCTGGGTATTTATGCCGGCAAATCGCCGAGATTCTCGCGCAACTTCATGCTGGGCGCGGACAGCATCCAGTCGGCAGTTGCCGCTTACGTCCGGGCGGTCAAGGACGGCAGCTTCCCGACCGCCGAACACAGCTACTGAGCCAAACTCACATGGAAATCACCACCACGGTTGCCGGTTTGCGGCAGCGTCTGGCAAAAGAAACCGCCATCGCCTTCGTGCCCACCATGGGCAACCTGCACGCCGGCCATCTGCAGCTGGTCGAGGTTGCGAAACAGCACGGCCGATGCGTCGTCGTCAGCATCTTCGTCAACCCGCTGCAGTTCGGCGCCAACGAAGACCTCGCCAGTTATCCGCGCACGCTGGATGCGGATTGCGAAAAACTGCAGGCAGCCGGGGTAAATGTGGTGTTCGCGCCGAGCGAAGCGGAGATGTATCCGGTCGAGCAGACCATTACCGTCAATCCGCCGCCGATCGCCAATGAGCTCTGCGGCGCCGCGCGGCCTGGCCATTTTGCCGGGGTCGCCACCGTCGTGCTGAAGCTGTTCAACATGGTGCAACCGCAGGTCGCGGTGTTCGGCAAGAAGGATTTCCAGCAACTGTTTATCATTCGCGAACTGGTCAAGCAGCTGAATCTGCCGATAGCGATCATCGGCGTCGACACCAAGCGCGATGAAAACGGCCTCGCCCTGAGCTCGCGTAACGGCTACCTGTCAGCCGCACAGCGGCTGGAAGCACCAAGGTTGCAGCGAGCGCTGCAACTGGTGGTCGAAGCCGCAAAAAAAGGTGAGCAGGATTTTGCCGCCATCGAAGCGCAGACCGCACAGTACCTGACCCAGCTCGGCTGGATCGTCGACTACGTCTCGATTCGTTCCGCACAAACGCTGCTGCCCGCAGAAAATAACGAACGCCAGCTGGTCGTGCTGGCCGCAGCCCGCCTCGGCAAGACCCGTCTAATCGACAACCTCGAGTTCAGCCTGGACTGAACGGCCGCCGCTCGGCCAAGCGCGATGACGGCCATGCGAAACCGCATTTTTTGCACCGGCGCCCCGAACTGACTATAATAAGCGTCCTTTTAAATCAACAAGGTAGTCCATGCAAAGAACCATGCTCAAATCCAAGTTGCACCGCGTGCGCGTGACGCATTCGGAGCTGGACTATGAGGGCTCCTGCGCCATCGATGAGGCTTTGCTGGAAGCGGCGGACATCCGCGAGTTTCAGCAGATCGAGATCTACAACATCAACAATGGCGAAAGATTCACTACCTACGCGATCCGTGCCGAGCGCAATTCCGGCACCATCTCGGTCAACGGTGCTGCCGCGCGCAAGGCGAGTCCGAACGATCTGTTGATTATCGCCACTTATGCGAGCTATACAGAAGTAGAACTCGAGAAGTTCAAGCCGCAGCTGGTCTACGTCGACAGTAACAACCGCATCAAGGATCAGCGCAACGCCATCCCGGTGCAAGTATCCAATCAGGCCGCCTGAAAGCACACCCCAATTTAATGCTGAATCTTGAAGAAATGAAGCTGGCCGTCATCGACGCGCTGGAAGACATCAAAGCCTTTGATATCACCGTCATGGATGTACGCAATCTGACTTCCATGACCTCCTACATGATCGTCGCCAGCGCCAACTCGACACGCCAGGCCAAGGCCATCGCCGACAACGTGCGCGAAAAGCTGAAGGAAAAAGGTGCCGACCTGCGCGGCACCGAGGGCGAGAAGGACGGCGAATGGGTACTGGTCGATCTCGACGATATCGTCGTCCATATCATGATCCCGAGCGCGCGCGCTTACTACAACCTCGAACAACTCTGGGGCGAAACGGAAACCCGCCGCACTGCCGGCAAAAAATCCGCCGCCTGAAGCTCCACTCCCTGCCTTGAAACTGCGCATACTCTCGGTCGGTCACAAGATGCCCGATTGGGTGGAGCAGGCTTGCGCCGAATACCTGAAGCGCATGCCGCGCGAAGCCAGCGTCGAGATCATCGAAATCAGGCCGGACAAACGTGCTTCCGGTAAAAATTCAGAAGTCGTGCAGGAGGCCGAAGCCGCCAGAATCCTGGAAGCCGCCGGCAAGGATCTGCTGATCGTGCTGGATGAACACGGCCAGGAAGTCACGACCACGCAACTGGCGCAACGCATGGAAAACTGGCTAGCCGGCGGCCGCGATGTCGCGCTGGTCATCGGCGGCGCAGACGGCCTGCACGCCTCGCTCAAAAAGAAAGCCGACTGGCTCTGGAGTCTTTCCAAACTGACCATGCCGCACGGCATGGTGCGCGTCGTGCTGGCGGAACAACTTTACCGCGCCTGGACCGTGATCCAGAACCACCCCTACCACCGCGAATAACCCCAGCTCGCAACAATTGGCACATTAAGTGCTAATTCATCACTGAATGCCTGCGCAGAATACCGCCAGCGCACCGTTACGCAGCAAAAAAGACAAAAACGCTGCCTGTTTTGCTGAATTTCTCTCTGAACCCGCACTAACTCGGAGCATGTTATGGACAATCAAAGCTTCATCATCCTGTCAAAATTCACGGTTGAGGCTCGCAAGGTCATCGGCACCGTCAACCCCGCCCGGTTGCTGAAGGATGCCGATTACAGTGAAGCCGTTTTCGAAAGAGTGGATGCGTCGGATGATGCCGACCTCATCCTGCTCAGCTTGCAGCTACGCCAGCAACTCGGTCTGATCGACATCGGGACAAGCGGCAAGGAGGCCATGCCCGAACTTGCGATGGAGCAGATGCCTGCGCCAACGCTCCCCGCCGGCAAGTACATGTTCGGCGCGCGCGGATGACATAGCCAGCGGAAACGGACTTGCCGTATCATCGGGGTTTTCGTTCCGACAACCCCACTATTTAAATGTCCGTCTCCCGCCAACGCGCGCTGGTCTGGTTCCGCCGGGATTTGCGCGATTACGATCACGCCGCGCTCTACCAGGCACTGAAATCCTCACCGGAGGTCTACTGTGCCTTCGTGTTCGATACCGAGATCCTCGACCATCTTCAAGACAAGGCCGACCGCCGGGTCGAGTTCATCTGGGAGAGCGTCCGGGAACTGAAACAGGCGCTACAGCAACACGGCACAGATCTCATCGTGCGCCACGGTCCTGCCCACCAGGAAATACCGCAACTCGCGAAGGAACTTGGAGCCGCCGCGGTCTACGTCAACCACGATTACGAGCCGGCTGCCATGGAGCGCGATGCATGCGTGGCCGGCAGTCTCGCCGCTGACGGCATCGCCTTTCACAGCTTCAAGGACCAGGTCATCTTTGAACGCGACGAGGTACTGACCCAGACCGGCAAACCCTACGGCGTTTTCACGCCCTACAAGAACGCCTGGCTAAAAAAGCTCAGTGACTTCTACCTGCAAGCCTATCCGGTCGATCGCTATGCCGCACACCTGGCCACACTCGCGCCGACAGCGCTACAGACGCTGGAATCCATCGGCTTCGAGCGCACCAACCTCAGCCGTATGCAGCTGCCGACCGGCATGTCGGGCGCACAGCGGTTATTTTCCGACTTCATCGAGCGCATGCCGAAATATCAGGCCGCGCGCGACTTTCCTGCCGTCAAAGGCCCTTCCTATCTGTCCGTACACCTGCGCTTCGGCACCATTTCCATCCGCCAGCTGGCGCGCACGGCCTGGCAGACGGGCGGCGCCGGCGCCGAAACCTGGTTGAGCGAGCTGATCTGGCGCGACTTCTATTTCCAGATTCTGCATCACCACCCCCGCCTCGCGGCCGGCCACGCGTACAAGCCGGAATTCGACATGCTGGCCTTCCCTGATGACGAATCGCTGTTTCAGGCATGGTGCGCCGGCCTTACCGGCTATCCGCTGGTCGACGCCGCCATGCGCCAGCTTAACCAGACAGGCTGGATTCACAACCGCCTGCGCATGGTAGCCGCCAGTTTTCTGGTGAAAGACCTGCTGGTCGATTGGCGCCGGGGCGAACGCTACTTTGCGGAAAAATTGCTGGATTTCGACTTCAGCGCCAACAACGGCGGCTGGCAATGGGCCGCCTCGACCGGCTGCGATGCGCAACCGTGGTTCCGCATCTTCAACCCGGTCACACAATCGGAAAAATTCGATCCAGAAGGCAAGTTCATTCGCAAATACGTACCCGAACTTGCCGACTGCACTAACAAGGAGATTCATGCGCCATGGCTGTTGCCGCCGATGCGTCGCCAGGCTTTAGGAATCGGCAGCTGCTATCCGCTTGCCATCGTCGATCACGCCACGCAGCGCGCCAGGGCATTGGCACTCTACAAGCAGGCCAGCGGATCGGCCACCTAGCTCGGATGGGCCCGCCGCGGCTGTTCCGGCACATGGTCAAAACAGTGGACAAGGCCCTGCCTCTCGGTTAAAGTTCGCTCTAATCAAGACCTTGTTTCTGTAATATCCTGGCAACAATCAACTTGGCAATAATAAAAAATCTAGCAGTAACAAACTAGCATAAACAAACAAGACAAACGGGTTACCGAATGCAGACACAGATTAAAACCATCGTCCTCACCGCCTTGCTGGGCCTGATGCTATCGGGGTGCGCATCAACCGCGAACAATGATCCGCTGGAAGGGCTGAACCGCGGCATCTACAAGTTCAACGATGTGGCCGACAAGGCCGTGATCAAGCCGGTCGCCGGTGCCTACAAGGCCGTATTGCCGACCCCGGTCCGCAGTGGTGTCAACAACTTCTTCGGTAACCTCAGCACCTTCGTCTCCGTCATCAACGATCTCCTGCAGTTCAAGTTCGACAAGGCAGCAGAAGGTGCCGGCCGTTTCGTCATCAACACCACTTTCGGCATCGCCGGCCTGGTCGATGTGGCTTCCATGGACGGCATTGAAAAACGCAAGGAAGACTTCGGTCAAACCCTGGGCCACTGGGGCGTTGGTAGCGGCCCCTACCTGGTGCTGCCTTTCCTCGGCCCATCCAGCATTCGTGACACCGCCGGCCTGATCGTCGACAGCACGACCTTCGATCCACTCGGCTATGTCGATGACCCGGCCACCCGCAACAGCGCCGTCGCCCTCAGAATCCTCGACCGCCGCGCGCAATTGCTGCCGGGCAGCGACCTGCTGGACGAAGCCGCGCTCGATCCATACGCCTTCATGCGCGACGCTTACAACCAGCGTCGTCAGAACCAGGTCTATGACGGCAACCCGCCGGTGCAGAATGGCGAGTACGACTACTGATAGCGCATCAGGCACCTGATGTGTATTCAACAAAAAGGCCCTGAGATTTCAGGGCCTTTTTGTTTTGGCTTTTAGTTTCAGGCCTATCGCATCAGCTTCTATTCGCCGGCCACCGTCATGCGCTCGATCAGAACGGAACCGACCTGACGCGAACTCTGCACCAGCACATCGCTGCCCAGCGCGACAATTTGCATCAGCATGTCCTTCATGTTGCCGGCGATGGTGATCTCCTCCACCGGATAGGCGATCACGCCGTTCTCCACCCAGAAACCGGCAGCACCGCGCGAATAATCACCGGTCACCATGTTAAGGCCGTGACCGAGCAATTCGGTTACCAGCAGGCCGGTGCCCATGGTCTGCAAAAGTTGCTCGAAGCTCTGTTGCTGCCCGGCGCCGCCGGCATGGCGCACCAGCAGGTTATGATTGCCGCCGGCATTGCCAGTGCTGGTCATGCCCAGTTTGCGCGCCGAATAACTGGAAAGCAGATAACCCTGCAGCACGCCTTGCTCGACCAGCATGCGTGGGCGGGTCGCCACGCCTTCGGCGGCGAAGGCACTGCTGGCCAGCCCCTTGGGCAGATGCGGCTGTTCCTCGATATCAACGATAGAGGCAATCACCGGCTTGCCGAGACTGTCGAGCAGGAACGAGGACTTGCGGTAGAGGTTGCCGCCGGAAACGGCCGAGATCAGGCTGGAAATCAGGCCGCCGGCCAACGGGGCTTCGAACAGCACCGGCACCTGCGCCGTCTTCAGCTTGCGGCAGCCCAGCCGCCTGACGGTACGCTGGCCGGCCAGCCGGCCGACATGCTCTGGCGTTTCCAGGTCAGCCGGTGCGCGCGCCGTTGTGTACCAGTAATCGCGCTGCATGCTGTCGCCCTGCTCGGCGATGACCGAGGCGCTGATGCCGTGGCGCGAGGTCGGATAGCCGGCGCAGAATCCATGGCTGTTGGCATAGACCGACAGGCTTTCGGAATTGGAGACGCTGGCGCCTTCGGAATTGCTGATACGCGTATCGACTGCACGGGCTGCCGCCTCGCAACGTTTGGCAAGTTCGATCGCCTCCTCCACCGAAATATCCCACGCATGATACAGATCGAGATCAGGGAATTCGGTCGCCATCAACTCGGCATCGGCCAGGCCGCAGAACGGATCCTGCGCAGTGTAGCGGGCAATGTTACAGGCCGCGGCCACCGTGTCCGCCAGCGCCTGGTCGGACAGGTCCGAGGTGCTGGCATGACCGCGCCGCTGTCCGAAATAGACCGTCACGGAGGCACCCTTGTCGCGGTTGTATTCGATGGTTTCCGTTTCGCCCATGCGCACCGAGACATTCTGGCCGATGCCAAGACTGATGTCGGTCTCGGCGGCGCTGGCGCCGGCGGCCTTCGCCAGCCGCAGCACGCGTGCGCTCATCTCCTGCAGTTGTTCAAGGGAATAGCTGAAACGGGATTCACTCATGGCTCGATACTCGAAAGACGGCTAGCGCCGCAACGCGGAAAATGAAAAAGACAAAAGCTGTTATCATACCTCACCCGTCAACATCCCATTCCCAGCATGTCAGAAGAATCCCAGGAACCCGTCAGCAAAACCCAGCGCAAGGCCGAAATGGACGCCCTGCAGGATCTGGGCGTCAAACTCACCAAGCTGCCGGGCGACAAGCTGGCCAAGCTCGAACTGCCGGAGAGGCTGCTGGACGCGGTCAAGGAAGCAAGGCGCATCACCTCCAACGGGGCCCTGCGGCGCCAGCACCAGTACATCGGCAGCCTGATGCGCGAAGTCGATACCGCGCCCATCATCGAACAGTTCCAGCGCTGGGAAGGCAAGAATGCGGAAGAAAACGCACATTTCCACCAGCTTGAACGTCTGCGCAGCCGTTTGCTGGAAGACGAAGACAGCCTGGCTGAATTCATGCGCGATCACCCGCATGCCGACAGCCAGCAGATCCGCACGCTGATCCGCAACCACAAGCGCGAGATGCTGGCGAACAAGCCGCCGAAAAGCAGCCGCGAACTGTTCAAGTTGCTGCGGGAGATCGTCGAAAGCGATCGCCAGTCCGACGACGCGGATTCAGCGCCGACCGACTAATGCGGGTTTTGTGACGGCGTATCGGACGCCGGCTCGACTTGCGCCCTGGGCGGCATGAAAAACTCGCGCGGGTTGCTGAACAACCGCTTCACCAAAGCCACCGCCAGGCGGCGCCACTGCACGAAGCTGACCTTGCGCGACTTCATGGCGACATAGAGCGCCAGACTGAAACTCACCAGCAGATTGACGCTGCCGATCAGCATCACGCCAAGCGCGGCATAGAGCGCCATCCCCAGACTGATATCGAAGCCGAGGCCGACGAAGGAGAAACCGGCAAAAGCCGAAGAGAAGGCGATGTGGCGAATATCGACCGGCAGCCCGAGCAATACGCCGACCGCCGCCATGCCGCCCAAGAGACAGCCGAAATAGAAGTTGCCGGCCAGTGCCCCCAGATTGTTCTCGACATAGCGCACCACGCGCTCCAGCCGTGCCTCACCCAGCAGGAATTGCAACCAGCCCAGCGCCCGTAGGCGCTGCGGAATCTTGTTATAGATCGCCATGTTGTCGTGATAACCGGCGATGAGGCCGGACAGGAACAGACAGACGCCGGCGATACCGGCATAGAACAGCGCACCGCTGTGCAGCGGGTCAATCTCGGCCAGCAGTTTGCCGGCCTTTTCCACCGAAACGAAATGCTCGCCGCCGATCAGGTAGAACAGCGCGCCGATCAGCATGGCGGTCGGTACCGCCAGCGAAACGTTACCGAGGATGGCGATGGTCTGGCTGCGGACTGTCTGGGCGATGATGCTGACCAGATTGTCCATGTTGCGATTCTTGCCGTCGCTGTCGTCGATGCTGGCCGCGATGGCGGCTGCGGTCATTGCCGGCTGCTTGGTCGCAACCGTGAAATGCAGGATATGGATCAGGACGAAGCCCAGCCCGTAGTTCAGGCTGAACAGGATGGCCTCGGTCAGCGGCGCGTGATGCTGGTTGGCGGTCATGATCTTGATCATGGCCATGACCGCGATGATGAGGCCGGCACCCATGGCCGAACGCATCAGCGTGAAATATTCGCTGCGGGTTTCAGTGATGTAGTGTTCGCCGGCACGGCTGGCGTTCTCGGTCACGCGCAAGGCCATCAGCTCCATGTTCTCGCGCAGGTGCTGGCGCACGTTGTTCTTGCGGCATTCGCCCTGTACCAGCGTCTTGAACAGCTCGGCGAAAGCGCTGTTCGGCGCTTCGCCGGCGCGCAGGCTGACGACGATGTTGAGCATGCTTTCGAGGCGCCTGACCTTCTGCGAGATGCGCTGCAGCAGATAGGTGAGATTGATGCTGGTGCCAGTCTGGGAGCTGCTGCTGCGCACCTTGGCAATCACCTTGCTGCACTGGTCCAGCATGACCAGCACCTGACGCACGTCGCCGCCCTGATCGGGGCTGGCCAGAAAGGCGCGCAACTCCACGTTCTGCATGATGAACGGCGACTGATGGTCTTCCAGCTCCGGTCGGCTGCGCAGCAGTTCCGGCTCCAGCCCGAGGGCGGAAATGCGGTAGGACAGCACCTCGACCGCATCGAGGAAGTTCTCGGCACAAGCGGCTCGCTGCTCCGCAGGCGCCTCGTGAAAGCGCAAGGCCTCGATCAGCTGGCTCCAGACCGCCGTCGGCACTTCCAACACCCACTGCTCGTCACTGGGGCGGGGAAAGATCAGCGCGAACAGATCCTTCAGATAGTGCTTGTCGACCGCTGCCGGCAGAATCTTGTGCCCCAGCTTGCGCCACAGTTCGGAAAAGAAGCCGCTACTGGGCTGGATGCCGGATTCGACGAACAGGGAAACCGGCTTGTGCGCGGCCAGCAAGGTCAGGATGGCGTTACGTAGCGCAGCAGCCTTCGCCGGCTCGTTGTTCAGCACATAACACAAGGCTTGCAAAGCATGCGTCGCATGATCGACGCCGCTCAGCCGCGGCGGACGGATCTCGTCCACCAGTTCGGCCAGGAAGCGCGCCTCGCGGCCGCTGTCGTCGATATATCGGTCCAGTACGGTTTCTATCGTCATCTTGTTGTTTTGTCCCCTATTCCCGGCAGTCACCCGGTTACCGTCACCCCGCCAGTACCTCTGTCGGCGACGGTCTGTCATTCTAACCGCAGTCAGCGTGCAGGGTTCAAGCTTACCTTGGTTTTCCTGATTTCGTCGCCGCGCTTGAACGCCACGTCGACGGTCTGACCGGCATAGCGCTGGGCTGCCTGCGACAGACTCTCCGGCTTGTCCAGCACCTCGTCACCGATCTGCAGAACGACATCCAGCATCTGCAAGCCGGATTTTTCGGCTGGCGAGTTCTTGATGACAGCGACGACGATCAGCCCATCTTCCTGTTCCTGCTCGGTCGGCGGCCGCACGTGCAAGCCAAGCAGCGGCGGCATCAGCTTCACCCAGTAGGAAGCGTGATAGGCATAGCGGACCGAGGACTGGTCCAGCATGTCGAGGTCGACGCTATCCGTATTCAACTCCCGCGCCTTTTTCCGCAACTGCTCGATCTTGATGCTGGCCGGCACATCGCCGCTGCGCTGCGTGGTCACCAGCACCAGATGCGCCTTGACCGCCCGTGCGTGCTCCGTCAGCTTTTCCGCCGGCACGTCGCCCGCCTCGAAGCTGGAATAGCCAAGCAGGTCGTAACCCTGCTCCAGCATGCGCTGGTAATCCGCCTCTTTGTTGTCCGTACCCTTGAATATCTGCGGTTCCGCCTGCTCAGGCGACAGCACCGGGGCCCGCAACTCAAGCGGCTTGTAGGCATCGGCATAGGGGTTACCGCTTTCGGCCGCCTGCGCTGCCGGGTTAAGGGCCAGCAGACCGCAGGCCATCATCATGATGGGAAATAAGCGCATTGTGTCCTCTTCGTTCTTGAAAGTGGCGTGGTCAGGCACCGCGGTACAGATTGCATGGGCGCGGGCGAATGATGCATGCGCCCGGCAAATGATATGATTCAATCTGAATGCGTACCCGCCTGCACAGACGGGCAACTACATAGACAGGCATTACCGGCAAATTATCCATATGACAGCAGAAAACCTCCGCATCGGCCTCGTTTCCATCAGCGACCGCGCTGCTACCGGCGTCTACGAGGACCAGGGCATACCGAACCTGAAAGCATGGCTGGACCGTGCCCTGATCACGCCGTGGCAAGCCGTTGCCCGCGTCATCGCGGACGAGCGGGACGAGATCGAGGCAACGCTTGTCGACCTCGTCGACCAGGAAGCATGCCACCTGATACTGACCACCGGCGGCACCGGACCGGCACTGCGTGATGTCACTCCGGAAGCGACGCTGGCCGTCGCCGACCGCGAAATGCCCGGCTTCGGCGAACAAATGCGCCAGATCAGCCTCAATTTCGTGCCGACCGCCATCCTCTCGCGCCAGGTCGCCGTCATCCGCAAGCAGTGCCTGATCATCAACCTGCCGGGCCAGCCCAAGTCCATCGCACAGACGCTGGAAGGCCTGAAAGACGAACAGGGCGAGGTTCGCGTACATGGCATCTTCGCCGCCGTACCTTACTGCCTCGATCTGCTGGCAACGCAGGAACAACCGATGCCTTACATCGAGACCGACGCGTCCGTGGTCAAGGCCTTCCGCCCCAAATCCGCCATCAAGTCCGGCGCCTGATGACTTCCGAATTCGATCTGATCCGGCAACACTTCACGCGACCGACCGCCCACACCGTGCTCGGCGTCGGCGACGACGCCGCGCTGCTCAAGGTCGATGACGGGTACGAGCTCGCAGTATCCGTTGACATGCTGGTAGCTGGCACTCACTTTCTGGCCGATACCGACCCGCGCCAACTGGGATGGAAATCGCTCGCCGTCAACGTTTCCGACCTCGCCGCCATGGGCGCACAGCCTAAATGGGCGACGCTGGCGCTCGCCCTGCCGGCCGCCAATGAAGACTGGATCGCCGCCTTCGCCGCCGGCTTTTTTGCCTGTGCGAAAGCCTTCGGCGTCGACCTGATCGGCGGCGACACTACGCGCGGCCCGCTCTGCATCAGCGTGCAGATCATGGGGCAGGTACCGGCCGGTCAAGCCCTGCGACGCGACGGCGCACAACTCGGCGATGATATCTGGGTATCAGGCCATTTGGGCGATGCCGCTCTGGCGCTCAACCACCTGCTAAGTAAACACCCACTGACAGACGACGAACTGCAGCAGACACTGCCCGCCCTGCTGCAACCGCAACCGCGCGTCGCCCTCGGGCTCGCCCTGCGCAATGTCGCCCATAGCGCCATCGACGTTTCCGATGGCCTGCTGGCCGACCTCGGCCATATATTGCAGGCCTCCGGGCTCGGCGCCGAGCTGCGACTGGAGGACGTGCCGCGCTCCGCCATCCTGCAACGCCATCTGTCCAGCCCAGCCGTGCTGGACATGCTGCTGGCAGGCGGCGACGATTACGAACTGTGCTTTACTGCGCCACCCGCGGCACGCAAACGCATCATGCAGATCGCGGCAGAGTCAGGCCCCGCGCTGAGCCGCATCGGCCAGACCGCCAGCGAACCCGGCCTGCGGGTGCTGGACCGCGACGGCAACCCGATCAAGACAGGAGCAAGCGGCTTTGACCACTTCAAAATCTAGCAAGGCAGGCCCGAGCAGCGCGGTGCAGCCCGACCTCGCCTTTCTGCTGAGCCGGCCCGCGCATTTCTTCGCGCTCGGCCTCGGCAGCGGTCTCAGCAAATTTGCACCCGGCACCCTCGGCACGCTGATCGCGTTGCCGTTGTTCGGCATCCTCATGCAGGCACCGGAACTGGTGCACTACACCACCATCGCCGTGCTGTTCGCGCTCGGCATCCGACTTTGCGAAGTGGCGGGCAGGAATCTGGGCGTTGCCGATCACGGCAGCATCGTCTGGGACGAGATCGTCGCCATGCTGCTGGTGCTGGAGTTCACGCCGCTGGCCTGGCAATGGTGGCTGGCGGCCTTCCTGCTGTTCCGCCTGTTCGATATCTGGAAACCGTTCCCCATCCGCCAGTTCGATGCACGACTGAAAGGCGGTTTCGGCGTCATGTTCGATGACCTGCTGGCGGCGCTTTACGCCATCGCCGCGCTGGAGGCCCTGCAATGGATCACGCTGCGCTTCTGAAGCTGAGCGCCGCGCTGGGCGATGCCCTGCAGCAGCGCGGCTGGACGCTGGCACTGGCGGAATCATGCACCGGAGGCATGGCCAGCCAGTACGTCACGGCCATCCCCGGCAGCTCGGCCTGGTTCGATGCCGGCTACGTCACCTACAGCAACCGCGCCAAGATACAGACGCTGGCTGTCCGCCCCGAGACCTTGACAACTTATGGCGCCGTCAGCGAGCAGACCGCGCTCGAGATGGCGGCCGGCGCACTGGCGCAGAGCCAGGCCGGCATCAGCGGCGCCATCACCGGCATCGCCGGGCCGGACGGCGGCAGCCGCGAGAAACCGGTCGGAACCGTCTGCTTCGCCTGGGCGACGGCCGATGGCCTCCGCCTGTCCGCCACGCAGCGCTTCGACGGCGACCGCGAAACAGTCAGAATGGCCTCGGTCCACACCCTGTTCGAGCGCCTGATGAGCCTTACTTTAACCCTTGATTTATGAAATAATTGTGCGCTTTATTACGTGCATAAAAACAAAGGACTAATTCAGATGGATGAGAACAGAAGCAAAGCCCTGGCGGCCGCCCTCTCGCAAATCGAGAAACAATTCGGCAAAGGCTCCATCATGCGCATGGGCGATACCGATGTGGCTGGCGACATCCAGGCGGTTTCTACCGGTTCTCTCGGTCTGGATATCGCGCTCGGCATCGGCGGCCTGCCGCGCGGTCGCGTGATCGAGATCTACGGCCCGGAATCCTCCGGCAAGACCACGCTGACCCTCTCCGTCATCGCCCAGATGCAGAAACTGGGCGGCACCGCTGCCTTCATCGACGCCGAACACGCGCTCGACCCGGTCTACGCACAAAAGCTCGGGGTCAATGTTTCCGACCTCTTGATCTCGCAGCCGGACACCGGTGAACAGGCACTGGAGATCGCCGACATGCTGGTCCGTTCCGGCTCGGTCGATATCGTCGTCGTCGACTCAGTCGCCGCGCTGGTACCCAAGGCAGAAATCGAAGGCGAGATGGGCGATTCGCACATGGGTCTGCAAGCCCGCCTGATGTCGCAGGCGCTGCGCAAGCTGACCGGCAACATCAAGCGCACCAACACCATGGTCATCTTCATCAACCAGATACGCATGAAGATCGGCGTCATGTTCGGTAACCCGGAAACCACCACCGGTGGCAACGCGCTGAAGTTCTACGCTTCGGTGCGCATGGACATCCGCCGCACCGGGGCCATCAAGAAGGGCGACGAGGTCATCGGCTCCGAGACCCGCGTCAAGATCGTCAAGAACAAGGTCGCACCGCCGTTCAAGCAAGCTGAATTCGACATCCTCTACGGCGAAGGCATCTCGCGCGAAGGCGAGATCATCGAGATGGGTGCCAACCTCAAGCTGATCGAGAAGGCCGGCGCCTGGTACAGCTACAAGGGCGAGAAGATCGGCCAGGGCAAGGACAACGCACGCGAATACCTGAAGGAACATCCGGAAATCGCCAACGAGATCGATGCCAAGATCCGTGAGAACTCCAAGCTGGCCAACGCCGCGATGACGGTGGAACCGGGAGAGGAAGCTGACGAATAAGCCGGACGACGGCAAACCCGCCGTATCGCTGCGCGCACGGGCGCTCGCATACCTCGCCCGCCGCGAATATTCGCGCAAGGAACTGGAACACAAGCTACGCGCCTACGCGCAGGAAGACGATGACCTACCGGCGCTGATCGCCGATTTCGAACAGCGCGGCTGGCTGTCCGACGAACGCTACACCGAACAGGTCGTACATGCGCGCAAATCCAGATTCGGCAGCCTGCGCGTGGCGCACGAACTGCGCGAGCACGGCGTGCCGGAAACGCTGATCGACGAAGCCGTGGCCAGCCTGAAGGACGATGAAGTCGCCAACGCCCGCGCCGTCTGGCAGAAGAAGTTCGGCCAACTGCCGAAGAACCGCGAAGCTTGGGCCAAACAGGCCAGATTCCTGCAGGGTCGCGGCTTCGGTTTTGACGTCATCAAAAAGGTGTTGAACGACAGCCCGGATGACACAGATTGAAACAACCCATTGATTTTAATCAGTAGTTTTAAAGAAACAGCGTTTTGAAAGACAACATGAAGAGTCATCCAAGCAGTAAAGAGATACGCCAGGCCTTCCTGGATTTTTTCGCCTCCAAGGGCCACCACGTCGTGGCTTCCAGCTCACTGGTACCGGCCGGCGATCCCACCCTGCTCTTTACCAATGCCGGCATGAACCAGTTCAAGGATGTCTTTCTCGGCTTTGACAAGCGCCCTTACACCCGTGCCGCCTCCAGCCAGAAATGCGTACGCGCCGGCGGCAAGCACAATGACCTGGAAAACGTCGGCTACACCGCGCGACACCACACCTTCTTCGAAATGCTCGGCAACTTCAGCTTCGGCGACTATTTCAAGCGCGACGCCATCAGCTACGCCTGGGAACTGCTGACCGAGGTCTTCAAGATTCCTAAGGACAAACTCATGGTCACGGTCTATGCCGAGGACGATGAAGCCTACGACATCTGGACCAAGGAGGTCGGCGTGCCAGCTGACAAGGTCGTGCGCATCGGCGACAACAAGGGCGCGCGCTACGCCTCCGACAACTTCTGGATGATGGGCGACACCGGCCCCTGCGGCCCCTGCACGGAGATCTTCTACGACCACGGTGCCCATATCCCGGGCGGCCCTCCCGGCTCTCCGGACGAAGACGGCGACCGCTTCATCGAGATCTGGAACAACGTCTTCATGCAGTACAACCGCGACGAAGCCGGCGTCATGCATCCGCTGCCCAAGCCCTCGGTCGATACCGGCATGGGGCTGGAGCGCATCGCAGCCGTGCTGCAGGGCGTACACGCCAACTACGAGATCGACCTGTTCCAGAACCTGATCAAGGCCGCGGCGCGCGAAACCAAATGCAGCGACATGGACAGCCCGTCATTGAAGGTGCTGGCCGACCACATCCGCGCCTGCTCCTTCCTGATTGCCGACGGCGTCATCCCCGGCAACGAAGGTCGCGGCTACGTACTGCGCCGCATCATCCGCCGTGCCATCCGCCATGGCTACAAGCTCGGCGTGCGCAAGGCCTTCTTCCACAAAATGGTGCCGGACCTCGTCGCCGAAATGGGCGAGGCCTATCCTGACCTGGCCGAAAACCGGCAGCGCGTCATGGATGTGCTGCGTCAGGAGGAAGAGCGCTTCTTCGAGACCATCGAACACGGCATGGCGATTCTGGAAGCCGAACTAACCGAGATGAAACATCAAGGCAACAATATGTTCGACGGCGAGACTGCGTTCAAGCTGCACGACACCTATGGTTTCCCGCTCGACCTCACCGCTGACATCTGCCGCGAGCGTCACGTATCGGTCGATGCCGCCGGCTTCGATGCCGCCATGGCGCGCCAAAAGGAACAAGCGCGCGCCGCCGGCAAGTTCAAGATGGCCGCCAACCTCGAATACACCGGCCAACCCACCACCTTCCACGGTTATGAAACCCTGGAAACCGATGGCACCGTGCTCGCGCTCTACAAGGACGGCAGCAGCGTCGATCAGTTGAGCGAAGGCGAACAGGGCGTGGTCGTGTTGGACGACACGCCGTTCTACGCCGAATCCGGCGGCCAGATCGGCGACAGCGGTGAACTGCGCGGCAGCGATGGCATTTTCGCGGTGGAAGACACGCAGAAGATCCAGGCCGATGTGTTCGGCCATCACGGCGTGCTGAAGACCGGCACGCTCAAGGTCGGCGACATCATCAGCGCCCGCGTCGACATGGACGCCCGCCTGCGCACCATGCGCAACCACTCGGCCACGCACCTGATGCACAAGGCCCTGCGCGAAGTGCTGGGCGACCACGTGCAGCAAAAGGGTTCGCTGGTCGACACCGACAAGACCCGTTTTGACTTCGTGCACAATGCCCCGATGACCGATGCCGAGATTCGCCGGGTCGAACAACTGGTCAACAACGAGATTCTCGCCAACACGCCGACGCTGGCACGCGTGATGCCGATCGAGGATGCGCAGAAGACCGGCGCCATGATGCTGTTCGGTGAAAAATACGGCGACAAGGTGCGCGTACTGGATATCGGCAGCTCGCGCGAACTGTGCGGCGGCACCCATGTCAACCGTACCGGCGACATCGGCCTGTTCAGTATCGTCGCCGAAGGCGGCGTGGCCGCAGGGGTGCGCCGGGTCGAAGCCGTCACCGGCTCCAACGCGCTCGCCTACATGCAGAACATGGAAACCGCGCTGGGCGGCATCGCGGGCACCCTCAAGGTGCTGCCGGCCGAAGCGCCGCGCCGCGTCGACGCGCTGATCGACCAGGTACGCAAACTGGAGCGCGAGCTCTCGGCACTGAAAGGCAAATTGGCATCAGCCAAGGGCGACGACCTCACCAGTGAAGCGGTCGATGTGAATGGCGTCAAGGTGTTGGCCACGGCGCTGGAAGGTGTCGACGCCAAGGGCCTGCGCGAAGTCGCCGACAAGCTGAAGGACAAGCTCGGCAGCTGTGCGCTGGTGCTGGCCGTCGCCGAGGGCGACAAAGTCAGCCTGGTAGCAGCGGTCAGCCAGGATGCCACCAACAAAATCAAGGCAGGAGAACTGGTCAACCATGTCGCCACGCAGGTCGGCGGCAAGGGTGGCGGCCGGCCTGACATGGCGATGGCAGGCGGCACCGATGCAGCAAAACTGCCGGCAGCATTGGCAAGCGTAGTGAATTGGGTAAGGGAAAAAGTTTGATTTAAGCCACAGAGGGCATTGAGAACTCAGAGGAAACTCAACAAAGCAATTGAAGGTTTATGCTGAGCGGTACGATTCCTCCCCGGTTTTCTCTGTGAGCTCCGTGCCCTCTGTGGCTAGATTATTTAAGGACTGTTATGGCGTTAATCGTACAAAAATACGGCGGCACTTCGGTCGCCAACCCCGAGCGCATCAAGGCGCTGGCAAGTCGCGTGGCGCGCTACAAGGCGCTCGGCCACCAGGTGGTGGTCGTGGTCTCGGCCATGGCGGGCGAAACCAACCGCCTGATTGCACTGGCGAAGGAAGTCATGCCCAACCCGGACCCGCGTGAGCTGGACGTCATGGTATCCACCGGCGAACAGGTCTCCATCGGCCTCACTTCCATGGCGCTGATGGACCTCGGTGTCAAGGCCAAGAGCTACACCGGCTCGCAGGTGCGCATCATCACCGACAGCCACTTCAACAAGGCCCGCATCCTCAAGATCGACGGCGATCGCATCCGCAAGGATCTCAACGCCGGCTATGTCGTCGTCGTCGCCGGCTTCCAGGGCGTGGACGAACAAGGCAACATCACCACCCTCGGCCGCGGCGGCTCCGACACCACCGGCGTGGCATTGGCAGCGGCGCTGAAGGCGGACGAATGCCAGATCTACACCGATGTCGACGGCGTCTACACTACCGACCCGCGCATCGTGCCGGAAGCCCGCAGGCTCAAATCCATTACCTTCGAGGAAATGCTGGAACTCGCCAGCCAGGGCTCCAAGGTACTGCAGATCCGCTCGGTCGAATTCGCCGGCAAGTACAAAGTCAAGTTACGCGTGCTCTCCAGCTTCGAGGAAGAAGGCGACGGCACGCTCATCACGTTTGAGGAAGACAACACCATGGAACAACCTATCATCTCCGGCATCGCATTCAACCGCGACGAAGCCAAAATCACCGTGCTCGGCGTGCCAGACCGCCCCGGCATCGCCTACCAGATCCTCGGCCCGATCGCCGAAGCCAACATCGATGTCGACATCATCATTCAGAATACCGGCGCCGACGGCACCACCGACTTCACCTTCACCGTCCACAAGAACGAACTGAACAAGGCGCTGGAAATCCTGCGCAACATCCAGTCCCACATCGGCGCCCGCGAAATCTCAGGTGACGACAAGATCGCCAAGGTCTCCATCGTCGGCGTCGGCATGCGCTCGCATGTCGGCGTTGCCAGCCAGATGTTCCGCACCCTGGCAGAAGAAGGCATCAACATCCAGATGATCTCCACCTCCGAGATCAAGATAGCCGTCGTCATCGACGAAAAATACATGGAACTGGCAGTGCGCGTCCTGCACAAGGCCTTTGACCTGGACGAAGCCGCTATCGGCTGATTTGGTTTGATTTTTAGGGCGTATTCGCGTATTGTTACGCCCTCGTGCGGAGAGCTGGCCGAGTGGTCGAAGGCACTTCCCTGCTAAGGAAGCATACGGGCTTAAACCTGTATCGAGGGTTCGAATCCCTCGCTCTCCGCCATAATATTGATACACCGGATTGCAGTTTTAGCGTATAATTCTGCTCTCTTAAGCGCCCGTAGCTCAGCTGGATAGAGTACTTGGCTACGAACCAAGGGGTCAGGAGTTCGAATCTCTTCGGGCGCGCCATATAAAACATGGGCTTGCAACTAATCAGTTGCAAGCCCATTTTGTTTAAAACTCTAAATGGGTACACCCATGGGTACACTAGAAGTTTGCTAGCATTCACAAGTACTCATCATTGAAGGTAATTAACAGTTTCGTAGACCATCACCTGAAATTCTATAACCTGCTTTCCGTGCGAACCTAGCTACGTACCTGCTGACCTTTGCATTTCCAACGATACTTGTGATTAAACACTATTCATCTCCGGCAGATATGCTGGTGGTGAGGTATGCGTTCCCAACTGTGGTGAAATCTCGCCTGCCTCGATCAATTCCTCAGATTTTGGGTACTGGAACTCATTATGCATGCCTTCAACAATGCGCCAAATTCCGAGCAACTTCAATAGCACCAATGTCATGTATCTGTTGATGCAGTCCTAAGTTTCGATGTACGCCTTTACCTGAATTCTTAATCCAACTCATTATCTCGCGATCACCGGCAGCCCTCCCCACCGTGTCGTATACCCCGGTCTCCTGATACCCAGTGAATCGTCCCTAATGCAGTAGACACCTTCCAGCCTTATATTAAAGAAAAATAACTAAGCCAAAGACAATACTTCTTTCCAGTTCCCATAATCATCATTTGAAGCGCACTTCATACAAAACAATGGGTTATCTTTTGTGTTGCCTTGCATCAGACTACTGGGCCTTTTCATTACCATCCTTGGCGCTCTCATTTACTGGGTTCGAAACGTTCTCTTCCATTGCTTCCCAGTCATCGCCGAATAGTTCGCACGGATGCTGGGTACGTTCCGAGCCATTGCCGCACCTCATGTCATCAGCAGCACAGTATTTATCGCACCCCCAGCAGATTCTCTCGGGGTGCGCTGGCAGTATCGGAAACTTTTTAGCCATGATGCTCCATTGGGGCATGCAGGTTCACCACCCTGGGCCAATGATCATGAGTGTAATGATATTCAGCCGGCGTCTCGACCGTCACCATATACACCCGTGCCACATTCTCATGACGTGCCAGCAGCCCCGGATGGCTTGACCGGGCGGCACATCGAACCAGTGGAATTTCCGCTCGTGGCCTTTCACCATAAAGGACTGTGGCAACCGGACAGGGATGAGGTAAAACGCTTCCATTTGTCTTCGTTGATGGAATCCATTTTGACAAAAGTTCATGGATTCTCATCATACTTTTCATACAGTTAGCCAAGACTCCATAACGAAATCGCTTGTAGGGCAAAGGTACTTGTTGCAATCAATGCCAGATACCATCCGCTTTCGACTCCCAGTCCAGCCATCACACCGCCTATCAGCAATATCAGCGCACGCGTTCCGTTAAGGAAGCCCAGTCGTTCGTGGGCTGTTCGATGCCAAGTCGTCTGAATGCCAGGTCTTAACCACTGCGGCAAGAGGTAGCTGACCGCACCGATCACTAGAGGCATCAGGAAGGCAATGATGAATGCACTGATAGGATCCAACTGGAGATCGTGCTGTCCGTGGATCGCCCCAATGATCAGGACGACAGCCAAGCCAGGCAGTGCTGCGCCCAATGAAGGGGAAGCGCCATGCTGTACGAATATGTATCCAGCATATTGCTTGTACCACGCCTTCGATATGTGGATAAATGGAATAGAAAGTAGCGCCAACCCCACCCACGCCAGCTCAGAATGCCAGGCTGCGCAACATGCGCTAATAAATGTACCACCAGCCACCCACTTCAGATCTCGCCGCATTCGCTGAGCGGCATCCTTATCCGGCTTCTGGGTAACTGTAGGCATCAACACCTGCAGTGTCCCCAATGCAGTGATGCCGATGAATCCGATCGTGTTTAAATGTAAGTGGAACAATCGCAGCGCATTGCGTTGCTCAGGGAAGCAATAGCCAAAAAGAATGGCGGACAGACCGATCCCCAAACATGCGATTGCAACCAGATACCAATCCATGCATGGGTGAGGTGCACCTATAGCCTTTCGTCGAAGCAGCCATGCCCAAATCACAAGAGCAGATACAGCGCAAAGCGCAATGATAATCCCGATGTAATGAGCAAAGGGGCGGTCCAGCGGATTACTGAAATAGAATATTGCGACAAACCCGCCAACCATAGCTATCAACGGAATCATGTGCATAAAACCACGCGGCCCTGCACTACGGGTGAGCACCGGGATGAAATGCATCATGGCAGCGAAGATCAACGGCATGATGCCAACTGCAAAAATGAGGTGATAACTGGCAATCGCCGGGCTTCTTCCTGTTACAAGGAAGAAGCCCGCGACTATGAATGTTGTTAGGGCTACTGCAATCTGAATCGGAAGCACAATCAAACGATTCAAGTGCGTACGAAATCAATCACGATCTGTCCCGGGACGCGCTCCAGATAGTTGATGCTGACCGCATCACCATAGCGTTGCATGAGCTGGTTCAACAATGGGATAGGGTCGTGATCATTGACGAAACGCATGGTCTCTCCGCTGTTCAATGCGTCCAGTGCACCGAATATTGCGGCATGCCTGAATCGTTTGGCAATGCCACGTGCATCGAAGGGATAGATTTGATCTGGTTGCAGATGCAAGTGCGGATGGGAGATAGTCATGGTATTTCCTTTCATTCAGTATGCGGCTTTCCGCATGGGGTTGTAAAAAGATAGGTGGCATAAATTCATGTGTTCCTCCTTGCCTGCTTGCCCCGAATAACGGCCGCAACGACAGTCAAAACAAACAATGCCAAAGCTAGCGCGCTCAACACGCCTCCAACGCTACGCTGAGAGTGATTCATCAATAGGTCACCTGCGACGCGGATTACGAGCGAGAAATGCAGTACTAAGAGTGGCAAGTAAAAAATCGGGTGGTATATGATTCTGATCCTGGCTATCGCCGGGAGAATGATCGGTGCATGACCAAAAATCATTGAAAAAACGAAACCGACAAAAATCGCATGCAGCCATGCATCATAAGTTGCACCTGCCATCAGTTGCATTGAGAAAAGCCCGATCGCGGCGGCTATCAGCAGCCATGCATATCCGCTGATCAGGCAAATGGCGATGTAGCGCGTGAGTCCTTGTTGGCGAACGGTCTTACGCACGATGTCATACCGAATCAACCATAGTGCCAACCCCAGCATTGCGCTTGAGAACAATGTCACCCCGAATGGTTGCATCACCGATACCATGGATGCACCGACTAGAAACATGGCTACGATGATGACAAAGGTTATGCTGGCGAACTTCGATAGATGCATCAAGCGCGAGAGTTCCAGACGCTCTCCAGCAATAGTGAGCACTAAAAACCCTATCCACCATGGAACCGCCCGAGTAAGTACCAAATCACCCAGCCACAGCAAGTTGCCGACCAACCAGCAAAAACTGCCCAGCAGCAAAGTAGCCGTGAACAGAACACGCTGGCGCAGAAAAATATTCATGGATGCCGACACCAACACGACGCTGGCCAGTGTGATCAATCCGGCACCTGCGATCCAATAAAATCCAAACACCAATGCCAAACCACCGACCGCCGCAAACACCGGGGCGAGATAGGCCCAGCGTCTACCGATTGCAATCGCTCGCTCAAGAGAGATCAGCGTGCCAAGAAAACCGCATACCATGAGCGCCCCATGAAAGGCCAAAACATCCGTTGCAGGTAGTCGAACGTCCCAGCCCAGCCGCAGCAATCCCACTCCTACACCGAATGCAAGGCAAGTGACAGCCCCTATAAATAGCAGGACACGGCCGAGGTGCGGGATAGTCAGATTCATGTCTTCAGGAACAACAGATCATCACCAGGCCAATCTGCACCTGCCAGACTTCCGGACCTGTTTCCACGTAATCCCAGAAAAAGCTATCGCCGAATATAGAGCGAAACTGAATAAATAGCGGTTTCGGGTCCTGATCATTCACAAGCAGGATTGCCTCACCTGCTGTCAGTTGTTGAAAGGCATTGACTATTTGCGCATGACGCTCGCTCGGCTTGGCATCACGAAGATCCAGAATTGCCTTGACGGTTGGTTTGATCACGCTCTCTCCTTGGGGCAAATTACACTCGCATTACCAACCCAGATTGGCTTTCGCTTCAACCGACATCATTTCCGGACTCCATGCGGGCTCCCACAACAATTCAATATCAATTTCAGCACTCGGGAATAGGCGAGAAAGTGTCGAATGCACTTCATCCAGTAGCAGTTCCCCCATGGGACAAGCGGGAGAGGTCATTGTCATTTTTATGCGAATGAAAGACTCATCCACCTCGACCAAATAGACAAGCCCAAGGTCAACGATGTTTTCACCGATTTCAGGATCTTTAACCTCCATCAGTGCACCACGGACTGTAGCCTCATCGACTTTCAAAAAATTCGCTTGTGTTTTCATCGATATAATTAAGATATATTACTAATACATCTATAATGTAGCATGCTATTTTGCTATAATCAATATTTTATATACACCTATTGAACGCTCTCTATGAACCTCACCACCTTTTCTGACTACAGCATGCGCGTGCTTGTATATCTGAGCCTGCAACGGGAAGGCTTGGTAACCATTTCGGACATCGCCAAGGCTTACGACATCTCCGAAAATCATTTGATGAAAGTCGTGCACCACCTCGCTCTGGAAGGCTATATAGAAACAGTGCGTGGGAAAGGTGGTGGAATGCGTCTGGCTCGCGAACCTCAGCTCATCAATCTAGGTGAACTATTGCGCAAGACAGAGGGCGATCACGGGCTGCTGCCGTGCACCGATGGGGCAAGCAATTGTTGTATACAACCGGCCTGCAGGCTGGTGGATATCTTGCGAGAAGCGCACAGCGCCTTGTATGCGGTGCTTGAAAAATACACCCTGGCGGATCTAATGCAGCATCAGCAACCGCTGACACGCATCCTGATGCATCCGCGCAGCTCCGATAACAAGGCCGGTGCCGACTTGCGCCGATGAAATATCCGGCGTTCTACGATCTTGTACCCGGTATCGCCCTCGCCGATCCCTTAGCTGCGTTTCTCGGCGCCACGGAACAAGGCGTCATCGAGTACCGTTACATCGATGCTGTAAAACTGACCGGACATTCCTGCCCCACTGTCGCATCTGCCTATTGGCTGACGGTATTGGCAATCAAAAAACTCTACCCGGATGTGATCCCAGAGCGCGGGAACATAAGGGTTGAGTTCAACAAACGTCTCGATGAAGGCGTCACCGGCGTAATCGCCAATGTCGCAGCACTGCTGACAGGCGCAGCATCCGAGGATGGCTTCAAGGGCATCTCTGGCGCATTCGATAGACGTGACAAGATGTTTTTCGGAGTAGATATCGATGCGAACTTGAGATTCACGCGCCTGGATAATGGACGCGCGGTCGACGCCAGAGTCGATATGAGTTCAGTGCCGTCATCGCCACGCGTCATGCAATTGCTGGCAAAACACCGCGCAGGCAATGCTGGCCCGGATGAATCCAGCGAATTCAAACAACTATGGCAGGACCGGGTCAGACGTCTGCTTCTAAATCATGCAGACGACGAGCAAGTTTTTAGCGTCACTGTCGTGAACCAACAAAATCAATAAACCTTGGCAGCCCGATCATCTCGATCCACACAAAAGATGAGCTGACCAGCTACACCCTGTGCAACAGGATAGTGATCAGAAGAGAGGCGTCTTCCAAGGCCCTGACGGCATGGGGCTCTGCATCTGCCAGATAAACCATGCTACCCGCTCGAAGTGCCTGAGTGCGGTTATGAGCATCAAGCTCTACGGTTCCTTCCAGACACTGTATTGTGATGCTACCTGCAGCCCTATGCTCTTGAGTGGACTTCCCGGCAGGAAGATTCAGCCGGAAGACTTCCAGGTGGTCAGCCCTGACCAGAGTACTCGAATCCGTTTGACTCAGTCTTTTGCCAAGAGGTCGGATATCGATCAGTTCACCGGATTTTGCGTGCGGCATTGACATAATAAATACTCCTTTCCAGATATTACAAACCATCGAGACGGGATAAGTTGAGCGAGTTCATACTTGAACATCGATTCTGCCACATTCACTTCACTTGAATGGACGAGATAGCCTAGGGCTGGGTCACCCCCTAGCCAGGATATTGCAGTCCTAACGCTTCAACTTGCAAATTGTTAAGTATCAATCGGTACGTATTCACCCCATCCAGCTGAGCCATCCATCGAGAGCTCAGGTTTCGATGTTATGCAATCCCAAGTTCCTACATAGTAAATTTTACCCAATAAGATATATATAAAATATTGTTTATGTGCGAATGTTGTGATAAATTAAAGATTCATAAAAAATAGATCTTTATATTTTTTATGGAAAATACAAAATTAATCAATTAGATATTAAGTTTGTGCGTGAAAAATTTCTAGCAAGCTCAAGAGGTCAACGGAATCAGATCGATGCATCTAACGATTTCACGAGTTGCCTCACCCTAGATCTTTATAAATCACGCCACACAACTTTGGAGAATGGCAATGAGTGCGACATTCACTAAATCCATGGCACGTAATATCTTCTACGGGGGGTCGGTATTCTTTTTCCTGCTCTTCCTGGCGCTGACATTCGACACCATGCAAACATCACCCAAACGTGACAACAGCCACAACCTAACGCCATCAGTCGAGCGTGGAAAGAAGGTCTGGGAAGTCAATAACTGCATCGGTTGCCACACCATGCTTGGCGAAGGGGCCTACTTTGCACCTGAGCTGGGGAATGTTTACAAGCGGCGCGGGCCCGAGTTCATCAAGGGCTGGATAAAAGCCATGCCGACGGGGGCACCCGGGCGCAGGCAGATGCCGCAGTTCAATTTGACCGAACAGGAGCTGGATGACTTGGTGGCATTCCTGAAGTACGCCTCAGAGATCGACACCAGCAACTGGCCACCGAATATCGAAGGTTAAGCCACCGTTCTTTTCAAGGAGACAATAATGCAATATCAATCTCAGTTGGTGGCAAAACCGTATTTCATTGCTGCCATCGCCCTCTTCACCGGACAGATCCTGTTCGGGCTGATCATGGGGCTGCAATATGTCATCGGGGATTTCCTGTTTCCCTACGTCCCATTCAACATCGCCCGCATGGTACATACCAATCTGTTGATCGTATGGCTGCTTTTTGGATTTATGGGCGCCGCGTATTACCTGGTTCCCGAGGAATCGGAAACCGAACTTTTTAGCCCCAAACTCGCGATCGTCACGTTCTGGGTATTCCTCATCGCAGGTGTCCTGACCATACTGGGTTATCTGTTGATGCCTTACGCCAGGCTGGCCGAGGTCACAGGAAACAATTTGCTGGCAACGATGGGACGAGAGTTTCTGGAGCAACCTCTACCCACCAAGATAGGCATCGTCATCGTCGCCTTGTCCTTCCTGTTCAATATTGGAATGACCGTCCTCAAGGGTCGCAAGACTGCCATCACCATCGTCCTGCTGCTCGGCTTGGTCGGTCTGGCAGTATTCTTCCTGTTCTCGTTCTACAACCCGGCCAATCTGGTCAAGGACAAATATTACTGGTGGTGGGTGGTGCACCTCTGGGTTGAAGGTGTATGGGAACTGATTCTTGGTGCCATACTCGCCTTCGTGTTGATCAAGGTGACCGGCGTCGACCGGGAGGTCGTCGAGAAGTGGCTGTACGTCATCATCACGATGACATTGATCTCCGGACTGATCGGCACCGGCCACCATTACTACTGGATCGGTGCGCCGGAATATTGGCAATGGTGGGGTTCGATCTTCTCCGCACTGGAGCCGATTCCGTTCTTCATGATGACCCTGTTCGCCTTCAATATGGTGAGCCGCCGCCGTCGTGACCATCCGAACAAGGCTGCCATTCTCTGGGCGCTGGGTTGCAGTGTCATGGCATTCCTGGGTGCGGGAGTATGGGGATTCCTCCACACACTGGCACCGGTGAACTATTACACGCACGGCACACAACTTACCGCCGCTCATGGCCATCTCGCCTTCTTTGGAGCCTATGCTTTGGTCGTCATCACCATGATCTCATATGCCATGCCGGTGCTGCGCGGTCGCGCAGCGAATTGCCGGTCCGCACAGCTCGCAGAGATGTGGGCTTTCTGGCTCATGAGCATCGCCATGCTGATGATTACTCTGCTACTTACCGGCGCAGGCATCGTGCAGATCTGGTTGCAACGCATGTCGACGACACCGTTGGGGTTCATGGCGACGCAAGACCAGGTAGCCATCTTCTATTGGCTGCGTGAAGGCTTCGGCGTGATGTTCCTGATCGGACTCATCGCCTACATCAGTAGCTTCTTTATCAATGGCGACAAAAAGGCGGCTGCCTGATCCAGATGCTGGCATCAACTCAATGTTGGTGCCTGCAATGCTTGCATGAATTGATTAGCCAGATAGCTCAGAACGAAAGTGAAAATCTACGACATTGAAATCACTGACCATGAAATAACAAATGGCCAGACCGAGAGTACTCGGGAAGCGCTACCTGGCGATTTTGCCATCTGGATCTTCATCTTTGCAGAAATGCTGGCGTTCGGCGTTTTATTTGTCGCCTACGCGTTCAGTCGTGCCGGCGATGTCGAGCTATTCAACGCATCACAGCAAACCCTGAACCGTACGGCTGGACTCATCAACACTTTGTTGCTGATCACCAGCAGTTATTTTGTAGCTTGCGCAGTAAAAGCCATCAAGTCGGGTTTGTCACGGCATTGTGCCAACTGGCTCAGCGGGGCATTGCTTTTAGGTGGCCTCTTTGTGGTGATCAAGCTGATCGAATTCAATGAGAAGTTTGATGCCGGCATTTCATTGAGCACCAATACCTTTTACATGTTCTATCTTTCATTGACCTTCTTTCACCTGATGCACGTCTTGATGGGGATGATCATCCTCGGCTTCATCATTGCCAAAGCCAGACGAGGTGGATATAGCCGGCACGACCATGTCGGCGTCGAGACTGGGGCCTCCTTCTGGCACATGGTGGATATGCTCTGGATCATACTTTTCCCATTGATCTACGTCATACATTGAGCACCACATGAAGCAAGTCAAACAACGTTTCGAGCTCGGCAATTTCCTGATCTGGATAACACTGATCACGCTCACCTTGCTGACCTATTTTATCGGCGAGTCGGATCTCGTCGGAGCATTACCCATGTTGACCATGCTCATGATCTCACTAATCAAAGGTCAACTGGTCGCCAATTTCTTCATGGGACTGAGATCCGTCTCTTGGGGATGGAGACTCATCATGCCTTCTTATTTTTTGCTGGTTGGCAGTTTTGTCGCGCTGGCTTATTTGAATAGCTGAAACAGAATCGGAGATATCGTGGCCACACCATATGCATTGCACAAGGAAACTCAGGATGATCAGGCAATCCCATTCTATCGGCCGCAGAGTAATGAGATAGAGATGTTCGAGCGTGCCTGGCGCAACCAGCTGCCCCTCCTGATCAAGGGCCCAACAGGCTGCGGCAAGACACGCTTTGTCGTGCACATGGCAAACCGTCTCAACCTGCCCCTGTACACCGTTGCATGTCATGATGATCTGACCGCTGCTGACCTTGTCGGCAGACATCTCATTGGCAATGGTGAAACCATCTGGAGCGACGGGCCATTGACGCGTGCCGTTCGCCAGGGAGGCATTTGCTATCTGGATGAAGTGGTGGAAGCACGCAAGGATACGACGGTGGTCCTGCACCCACTGGCCGATGACCGCCGCATACTACCCATCGACCGCACCGGCGAGATATTGTCCGCGCCGCCCGAATTCATGCTGGTGGTTTCCTACAACCCCGGCTACCAGAACTTCCTGAAGAGCATGAAACCCTCGACCCGCCAGCGCTTCGTTTCATTGAGTTTTGACTTTCCTGATACCAGTACTGAAGAACAGATCGTCACAGGAGAAACAGGCATCGATAGAATGACTGCGAAACGTTTGGTATCGATTGCTGCAGCTTTCCGCGAGCTTCGCGACCATGATCTAGAGGAGGTGGCGAGCACACGCCTTCTGGTATATGCCGCCACCCTGATCAAGGATGGCTGTGATCCGATAACCGCCTGTCGCGCAGCGCTGATAGAAACACTGACAGATGACCCGGATACCGCAGCAGCGTTGCACGAGGTCATCAGAGCCACTTTTGGCAATTAGCATCACGGCCGCTGAATAGTCAGTGGCCAGTTAACTTAACCGAATCCGGAGATCAGATGGAAGAATGGGTTGGCAGTGTCTGGCATCGGCTTGTCACCAGCGCTGCCGTTCGAAGATACCCGGAAGCAGCTGTTCGACTGGAAGATATCAGCAAATCGCTATCGATCTTTTTTCGTGCGCTGGGAGGTGATGTCGGGCTGAAAGTGGTGGCAGCGCCAGCCATGCGCCACGGTGGCCGCAGACGCTGGCTGCAACGCGTGGCCGGCAGTGGTCAGAAGGTCGAGTTGTCCTGGAGCGATTCGGAAGGCTTACGCCTCCCCGCATCTATCGATTACTTTCCGCAAAGGGAACAAAATCACGATCTCTACCTATGGTTAACGGCATTGTCAGCTGCGGATGTCGACGAAGGTTTAACCTGGTTCGAGCGCAATCAGCATGCCAGCCTTAGCACGCTGGAGCGCTTTCCCGGGCTGGTTCGCCGCTATGAGCGTCTGGTTGATGCAACGCTGCAGGTCAGGATTCCCCCAGAGGATCTGCGCGAAGATGAAGCTGCGCAGGAACGCGCGATCCGTCAGGCGCTGCTTCAACCCGGCAGCATCAATGCGTTGCCGGCAGCGTCCAACCCTTTCCAGCCCGTGCTTCTCTGGCCACATCCGTTACCGCCACATCACTCCGGCTCGACCCGCCCCGCAGGCAACGGAGCCAATGAATTTGCACCTTCAGAACGCCATGAGACCGTGTCCAGCAAACAGAAATATCTTGCGGAGCGCACCGAGATGCCGGATGGCAAGGATGGCTTTCTGATGATGTTCCGGGCCGAAAGCATCTTCTCCTGGAGCGAATACATCAAGGTGAACCGGCCACAGGATGAAGACGACACAGAGAACATCCTGAAAACTGCGGAAGACATGGACTTGCTGACGAT